>JACCDN010288958.1_pt1 | contig 22059 bp, 20 predicted proteins | sample 7441691 | NCBI WGS metagenome assembly JACCDN01 (sample SAMN15323439, study PRJNA562643) | freshwater metagenome | isolation source: river surface water | place: USA:Blue River Watershed | collected 2017-08-16 | reverse complement strand
TTGCACCAAACATTCTTGATGGTTGCCAAGGATCAACTGGTCCTGCTTCTTTAGATAAATCAGGCAGAGAGTATGGAGCTAGATTCCCATATCTAACCATTAGAGATCAGGTAACTGCACAGGTAGCACTTAGTGATGTGCTGAAGATTGATTCATGGAATGCCATCATCGGTGGTTCTATGGGCGGAATGCATGTGCTTGAGTGGGCGATTACCCATCCAAAGAGAGTGCAGCGAATAGCTGTTATAGCTGCTCCAGCTGTAACCTCCGCTGACCAGATCGCTTTGAACTCAGTTCAGATTGAAGCCATCAAGACTGACCCTAACTTTGCTAAAGGAAACTACTACGACGCTAAAGCAGGTTTAGGCCCGCACGCTGGTTTAGCTCTCGCTAGAAGAATGGCTCTCTTGAACTATCGCTCCCCTAGTGAACTGAATGAAAGATTTGATAGAAGTTGGCAGAGCGAAATCAATCCACTGGGTGAAGGTGGTCGCTTCGCCGTCATCTCCTATCTAGATTTCCATGGCAATAAGTTCACTAGAAGATTTGATGCCAACTCATACATCACTCTGCTCGAAGCAATGAATTCACATGATGTTGGTAGAGGTAGAAAATCCGCAAAGGCAGCTCTTGGCAAGATCAAGGCAAAGACCATGGTTATCGGTATCGATAGCGACCGTCTATTCCCTATCGAAAACCAAAAGTTCATTGCAGAAAATCTAAAGGTTGATTTGGTTGGTGGAAAGCTTCACACCATCAAGAGTTCATTCGGGCACGATGGCTTCCTGATTGAACACAAAAAGGTCGGACCTTTACTAGCTAAGCTGCTTCGCTCTTAGCCTTGCTACCCAACTTGGTTAGCTGGATGTTGGCATAAACCAAGATGTAGATAAACCCAATGTTCTTGAGAACAAGTAGCCCCACGCCTAGAGGTTGCCCATCAAGTAGAGAACCGTAGAAGATTGGGAATATCATCCAAGTGAGTGCTGAGGTGATCAGGGTTACCCACACCATCAGTTTCCAATTAGCAGTCTTTGCCAAGATTCCGAATAGCACAGCTCCCACTATCCAGAGTTGATACTGAGACGAGCCAACCTTGTTGAAAACAAGAAGATCCATAGTTGCAGTCAGGAACATCCAGGCAAAGAGAGTATTAGCATCCGCCCCATTCTTCTTTGCTCTGAAGCCAAGAAAGATGGTGATGGCTAGTGCACCGAACTGAACGAGTGTCATCAAGCTCGACACTTCGGCAACACCAAACCCTGCTACTTGGAAAGTAACAATGGTGTTGTCGTAGTAAACATCAGCACCAGGCACATTAAATAAAAGTTGAATCAACCACACAATGGCAATTGTGGATTCAACCTGGATGCCACGATCTGATTGCAGTGTAATGAAACTAACTAGATTCTCATCTCCACCAAGAAGTAATCCAATAAGAACAAGAACTGCCGTTCCTATTGCCATGTGTAGTGCGAATCTAATTCGTCTGTTCGATGCTACGAAGCCAGTGATGATTCCAGCCATCGGAGACACCTTTATCCAGCTTGCCAAACTAAAGAACTGCATGGATAAAGATTCTCTAGTTTTTAGATAGGAAATTACTGCCAGAACGGTGAGGGCAAGACTGAACACTTCTAAACGTCCCATGGCAACAGGACCGGTGAGGAAGATACAAGCAATAAGGAACCAAGCTCCCTTTACTCTTTCCATCTGTTTACCCCAACCAAGCAGGTAAGCAATCAAGAGCATGTTCACATTGACCGCAAGGATGAACCAACCGGTCATGTAGTCCGAAGGCCAAATCCATTCTGGAAGCAGCACAGGAATGTTTGCGATGTATGGGTAAACCCAAGGTTCGTTGATGCCTAGGATGCTGCCGTTCTGAAGAAATGAGTTAGCCCAAGCTGAGTATGTGTAGCGAACATCGCTATATGGATCGCCGCTGGAAGTGCCAACCCATATCAATGAAATCTGGGCAGCTAGAGCTACGAAAAGTACAAACCAAAACTTTGTTGGCAGAGTCTTAAGCTGTTGCAAACTAATTGTTTTCAAAGCCCTGCTCCTAGAAGTTGTCCCTTTCGCAAGTCTAGGCGTCAAGCAAAGAAGGCTTGACTAGGCTGGGGCTATGACCAAGCTATTTGAACCTCTAACAATCCGAGGCAAAACATCTCGTAACCGTATCTGGATTGCCCCAATGTGTCAGTACTCCTGCGAAAACAGAGATGGCATGCCTTCTTCTTGGCATGTTGTTCATCTTGGCTCTAGAGCAGTAGGTGGCGCTGGTCTTGTGATGTGTGAGGCAACTGCAGTCAGCCCTGAAGGACGGATTAGTCCATGGGACACAGGTATCTGGAATGACGAGCAAGCTAAGGCTTGGCGAGATGTCACAGACTTCATCAGAGAACATGGATCACTTTCAGCAATTCAATTAGCCCACGCTGGAAGAAAAGCAAGCAACTACAGATCTTGGTCAGGACAGGGTGCTGTTGCTATTGAAGATGGTGGTTGGGTACCTGTTTCATCAACTAGCGAAGCTTTTCCTGATTGCAACCCTCCTCATGAACTAACTACCCAAGAGGTTTACGAATCTATCCAAGATTGGATAGATGCAGCAGTTAGGTCTATTGCTGCTGGTTTTGATGTGATTGAGATTCACGCCGCTCACGGCTATCTTGTTCACCAGTTCCTCTCTCCTATTACTAATCAAAGAACAGATGAGTTCGGTGGTTCTCTTGAAAAGAGAGCGAAGTACCTGCTGGAAATTGTGAAAGGCATTAGAGCTGCTGTTGGCGAAGGTGTGCCAATCGTTGTTAGGTTCTCAGCGACTGACTATAGAGAAGATGGTTTCACCGTTGAACACTGTGCTGAAGTTGCAAAACTTTGTGAGGCAGAAGGCGCAGATGTATTTGACATCTCAAGTGGTGGCTTGATTCTTGGAGTAAAAATTCCTTTTGGTCCTGGCTATCAGGTACCAATGGCTAATGACATTGCTGAAGAAGTTTCTTCACCGGTAGCAGCTGTGGGTCTAATCACTGACTCAAAACAGGCAGAAGAGATCTTGAAGACTACAGACGTTGAAATCATCATGATTGGAAGGCTCTCATTAAGAGATCCATACTGGCCACTTAGAGCAGCTCATGAACTAGGTGTTGAGATTGACTACTGGCCTAACCAATACATCAGAGGAACATATCCTGCTTAGTCACGTCTAGTGGCGTCTTGAACTTCACCAACAAGTTCTTCGAGAATGTCTTCAAGGAAAAGCACACCAACAACTTTGCCCTCGTCATTGAAGTTAGCCATCAGGTGTTGTCTGTCTCTCTTCATTAGAGCAAGTGCGTCCTCTAATTCAACAGTTCCACCAATTGACTTCACAGTTCTGAGAAGTTTGCGTTGGACTGGTTGATCGGCTTCTTCTTCATCACTGTCAATAACATCCTTGAGGTGAAGATACCCTTCGATCTCACCTGAGTCATTGCGAATGATGTAGCGGCTGAAGCCGTGCTTAGCAACCGCTTGCTCAATCTCTCTAGGTGTGACATCAAGAGTGAAGGTGATGAGGTTTTCAATTGGAACAAGAATGTCTTGAACCTTCTTGTCAGTGAATTCAAATGTGTTTCCGATAGCACCGGTGGCATCAATTAGAACACCTTCACGAGTTGAGTGTTCAACAATGTTTTCCACCTGATCCAAGGTGTATGCACTGTTTGCCTCGTTCACAGCCTTGACTCCAAATAATTTGAGGGCTGCGTTGGCGATGCCATTCAAGACAGAAACCACTGGCTTCAGGAACAAAGAAACACCGTAAACAATAGGAACTAGAACCAGAGCAGCTCGCTCAGGAATAGAGAAAGCGATGTTCTTAGGAACCATCTCTCCAAGTAGAACGTGCAAGAAGGTAACTACTGCCAGGGCAATAACGAATGATGTTGCATAGGCAGCATCTTGACCTAGACCAATTGCATAGAGAGGACTCTTGAGAAGTTGCTGAATGCTAGGTTCCACCACGGTAAGAATCAGTAGCGCAGAAATTGTAATTCCAAGCTGACAGGTTGCAACAATAAGGCTCACATTTTCCATGCCCTTGATAGTTAGCTGTGCTGGCTTAGAGCCTGCTTCAGCTCTTGGTTCAATCTGTGCTCTTCTAGCGGAGAAGATAGCAAACTCAGCTGCGACAAAGAAAGCGCTAGCTCCAAGCAAGCCGATAAATGCAAATAAGGCCATCACTGGATCATTCATTCTTGTCACCTGCCTCAGGGACTAGAACTTCTGGAATGAATCGAATGCGGTCTACGCGTCGACCATCCATACGTTCGACTCTTAACACTCCGCCATCGATCTCTACTTCATCGCCAACAGCAGCAACGCGACCCAGTCTTGCCATTAGATAACCAGCAACTGTTTCATAAGAGCCATCTTCAGGAACTTTGATAGCAAGCTTTTCTAAAAGCTCATCAGGTCTATACATTCCAGGGAAAGAATAAGACTGATCTTTACCACCGGTAATTTCTAGCTTTGCCCTGTCGTGCTCATCGCCAAGTTCACCAACAAGTTCTTCAATCAAATCTTCAAGGGTCACAATTCCTGCTGTGCCACCATACTCATCAACAACAATTGCAAGCTGAAGACCGTGAGATCTCAAAACACCCATCAACTTCTCAAGCGACATAGTTTCAGGAACTCTAAATGGTTCCACCATCAAAGCCGTCGCTGGAACAGTCGAACGCTTTTCTCTAGGAACTGATGCGGCAGCTTTTACGTGAACAATGCCATCAACATCATCTGTTGAACCAGTGAATACCGGGAATCTTGAGAAACCTGAGCTGTGTGAAAGGGAAATAACATCTTGAACCGTTGCCGATGCATCTAAAGAGGTCAACTTGGTTCGAGGTGTCATTACTTCAGCAGCAGTTAGTTGGGATAGTTCAAGAGTCTTTGAGATTAGATCTGCTGTTCTCTGTTCAAGAGCACCTAAGCTTGCAGATCTTTGCACCAGGGAACTAAGTTCTTCAGCAGTTCTAGAAGAACTCAACTCTTCTTTAGGTTCAATACCAAGGGATCTAACAATTGCGTTTCCGGTGCTGTTCAAAAGCCAAACCAGCCAACCGAAGATAAAGCTAAAGGCTAGTTGGAATCTAACCACTGCTTTATTTACCGGCAATGGCAACGAGATTGCTAGGTTCTTTGGGATTAGTTCTCCAACAAGGAAAGAGAACACGGTTGCCAATATCAATGACAGAGCAAGTGAGATTCCTTCTAAAGTGCTCTCCTCTAAGTTCAAGAAGGCTAAGGATGGCTCAAGAAGTTTGGCAAGTGATGGCTCAGCTAGGAAACCGGTGAGCATTGTGGTCACCGTAATACCGATTTGAGCACTAGAAAGATGTGTGCTGGAGCGCTTTAGGGCTCTAATGCTTGGTGAAAGCCCACGCTCTCCCTGATCCCGACGACGCTCTAGTTCGGTTCTCTCAAGGTTGATGAGCGAAAACTCACTGGCAACAAAGAAACCTGTGCCAATAGTGAGGACTACACCCAATGCCAGTAAGTACCACTCGGTCATAGGGGGAAGACTTCTGTATAAGAAGGGTAGGGGTCATAATCCATAGCCCTTAAAGCATACAAGACCACCCTTTTATCCCTCTAGGTGGGGATAACCCTGAATATCCAACCTTTCTAGGCTTGGTAGGCTTGGAAGGCAAGTTTCCGTGAAAGTAAGAGGTGATCCGTTGTCCAACGACAACTCACAATCTGGTCAAGAATTCGGCGCTAACGAGTGGTTAGTCGATGAAATGTATAGCCAATGGCTCATCAATCCAGACTCTATTGATAAAGAGTGGCAGCCAATCCTTGAGCGCTACCACCAGCTTAAGCAGGGTAACCAGCAAGCTGCACCGGTGACACCAATTACTTCTGCCCCTGTGGTTCCAATGACTCCAGCTGCAGTTAGCACCGCTACTGGATCACTTCCATTGGTTGCTAAGACAACACGTGTTGAACCTCAGGCTCAACCAATCCCAGCTCAGGCGCCAACTGTTGACACAACTGAAGTTCATGAAGAAGCAGAAGACCAGATCAACATTCTTAAAGGTATGTCAAAGACTTTGGCTGCCAACATGGACGCATCCCTTACTATTCCAACCGCAACAAGCGTTAGAGCAATTCCAGCCAAGCTTCTAATTGACAACAGAATTGTCATTAACTCTCATCTAGGTAGAACTCGTGGTGGAAAAGTATCTTTCACACACATCATCGGTTACGCAATTGTTAGAGCACTAAAAGAATTCCCATCACAAAACGTTTACTACGAAGAGATCGATGGCAAGCCAGCAGCGGTTTCTCCTGCCAACATCAACTTCGGTCTTGCAATTGATATTCCTAAGCCAGATGGAACCAGAGCACTTCTAGTTCCTAACATCAAGAAGGCTCAAAGACTTAACTTTGCTACCTATCTGAACGCTTACGAAGATCTAGTTAAGCGAGCAAGAGACAACAAGCTAACAGCAGAAGATTTTGCTGGAACAACTGTTTCTCTAACTAACCCAGGTGGAATTGGAACAGTTCACTCTGTGCCAAGACTTACTAAGGGTCAGGGTTGCATCGTTGGAGCAGGAGCTTTGGACTATCCTGCTGAATTCCAGGGTATGAGCGAAGAGCACCTAGCCAAGATTGGTGTTAGCAAGGTAATTACTCTTACCTCTACCTATGACCACAGAGTTATCCAAGGTGCGGGTTCAGGAGAGTTCCTTAGAAAGATCAACGAACTACTTCTTGGTGAACGTGGTTTCTACGATGAAATCTTTGCTGACCTTCGTATTCCTTACGAACCAATTCGTTGGGCAACTGACTTTGAAAGCACAGATCTAGATAGCCGCAGCAAAGAGACTCGCGTTCAGGAACTCATCAACGCATACAGAGTTCGCGGACACCTAATGGCTGACATTGATCCACTTGAATACAAGCAGCGATCACACCCTGACCTTGATGTTCTAACTCATGGTCTAAGCCTCTGGGATCTAGACAGAACATATAAGACTGGTGGCTTTGGCGGTAAGTCGAAGATGATGGTTAGAGATGTTCTAAAGATTCTTCGTGATTCATACTGCCGAACAGTCGGTGTTGAATACATGCACATCCACAGCCCTGCAGAGCGTAAGTGGATGCAAGAACGCCTAGAGGTTCCTTACGTGAAGCCTTCTAGAGAAGCTCAGCTTCGTATTCTTGAAAAGCTAAACGAAGCAGAAGCTTTCGAAACCTTCCTACAAACCAAGTTCGTAGGACAGAAGCGTTTCAGCCTTGAAGGTGGAGAATCTACCATTGCTGCCCTAGATGCAATCTTGCAGGCAGCAGCAGATCACCACTTGGATGAAGTTGCTATTGGTATGGCACACAGAGGTCGTCTGAATGTTCTAACCAACATTGCTGGTAAGACCTACGGTCAAGTCTTCAGAGAGTTCGAAGGCAACACTGATGTGAAGACTGTTCAAGGTTCTGGAGATGTGAAGTACCACCTAGGAACTTCAGGTGTGTTTACTAGTGCAAGCGGTAACACCACAAAGGTTTACCTTGCTGCTAACCCTTCTCACCTAGAAGCAGTGAACCCAGTACTTGAAGGTATTGTTCGAGCAAAGCTTGACCGCATCGACAAGTCTCCTGAAGAGTTCCCAGTGCTACCGATCTTGATTCACGGTGACGCTGCATTCGCAGGTCAAGGTGTTGTTCCAGAAACACTAAACATGATGAACCTAAGAGGTTACAGAACTGGTGGAACAGTACACATCGTGATCAACAACCAGGTTGGTTTCACTACCCCACCAAACATGTCTCGTTCAACTGTTTATGCAACAGATATTGCTAAGGGAATCCAGGTTCCAATCTTCCACGTAAATGGAGATGACCCAGAAGCAGTATTCAGAGTTGCTCAGCTAGCTTTCGACTACCGTCAAACATTCGGTAAGGATGCGGTCATTGACCTCGTTTGTTACCGTCGTCGTGGACACAACGAAGGTGATGACCCTTCAATGACCCAGCCACTTATGTATAACTTGATTGAAGCTAAGCGCTCAGTTAGAACTCTTTACCTAGAGTCTCTAGTTGGTCGTGGAGACATCACTCGTGAAGAGTTTGAGCAATCAAACGCTGATCTACAGGCAAAGCTTGAAAAGGCTTTCACTGATGTTCACGAAGCTATGGCTCAGCCAATTGAACTAGTTTCAAGACCTCAGGGCATTGGTACTACTGCTAGCGATCACCCAGAGATCAACCACGAGACAAAGATTGCTAGAGACGTCGTTGAACTAATTGGTGCTGCCCACAGCAACATTCCACCTGCATTCAATGTTCACCCTAAACTTCAACAGCTTCTTGCTAAGCGTGTTGAGATGTCTAGAGAAGGCGGCATTGACTGGGGCTTCGGAGAACTCCTTGCTCTTGGTTCACTTCTAGTTGAAGGTGTCAACGTTCGTATGTCAGGTCAAGACACCAGACGTGGAACATTCGTTCAACGTCACGCTGTCTTCCACGATCGTGAGAATGGTCAAGAGTGGATTCCACTGAGAAACCTTTCAGAGAACCAATCTAAGTTCTACATCTACGACTCACTATTGAGCGAATACGCTGCAATGGGATTCGAATACGGATACTCAGTAGAGCGTAAAGATGCATTGGTTCTTTGGGAAGCACAGTTCGGTGACTTCGCTAACGGTGCTCAAACAATCTTGGATGAGTTCATCTCTTCAGCAGAACAGAAGTGGGGTCAGCACTCTTCACTAGTTCTACTTCTTCCTCACGGATATGAAGGTCAGGGACCAGACCACTCTTCAGCTCGTATTGAAAGATACTTGCAGTTATCTGCAGAGAACAACATGACTGTTGCTCAGCCATCAACTCCTGCAAACCACTTCCACCTTCTTCGTCGTCAAGCATATGCAAGACCAAGAAGACCACTAATCGTATTCACACCTAAGTCAATGCTTCGCCTAAAGGCAGCATCTTCAAAGGTTGAAGACTTCACTACTGGTTCATTCCAGCCGGTGATTGATGATGAGCGTGGACTAAACAAGTCAAACGTGAAGAGAGTTCTCTTCTGTTCAGGCAAGATCTACTGGGATCTATTGGCTGAAGCTGAAAAGCGTAACGACCAGCACACAGCTATCGTTCGTGTTGAACAGCTTTACCCAACTCCAGTTGATGAAATCAAGGCTGTTTATGCTCAGTACCCAGGTGCAGAGCTGTTCTGGGTTCAGGATGAACCTGCTAACCAGGGTCCTTGGACATACATTGGTCTATTCCTACCTAAGTACATGAACGGTCAGGTAGCCCAGCTTGTTTCACGACCTGCGAGTGCTTCTCCTGCAACTGGTTCAGCTAAGCGTCACGCCGTTGAACAAGCAGATCTAGTCGAGAGAGCATTTAGCTAAAGATGGAAGAGCCACGTCGTAACATACGAGTTGTCATCATTGGTGACGACATCGTTGGTGCAGGTGGCGACCCTAAAGGCCTAGGTTGGGTTGGTCGAGTCATTGCTAAAACTCAAAGCGACTACCCAAGAATCGACTTCTATGTCCTGCCAACACCTGAGGTAACAACAGCTCAGATGAGTGAACAGTGGCTAGAAGAAGCTTCAAAGCGTTTTGCTCCAGACACAGACAACAGATTGATTGTTGCTTTGAACTCAAATGACATCAACGCTGGAATCACAATGTCTAGATCAAGACTGAACCTTGCCAACATTCTTGACACAGCAACAAGCAATGGTGTTCAAAGCTTTGTTATCTCCCCTATTCCAAGCCGCAATCCTCAGCTGAACTACGACATTGAACACTTGGCTGCAGGTTTTGAAGATGTTGCCTCAAGAAGAAGTTTGCCTTTCGTGGATGCATTCAGACCACTAGTAGATCACCCAGGATTCAACGAAGAGATAAAGAACTCTCAATTCGGTCTTCCTGGTCAACTAGGGCACGGACTACTTGCTTGGCTAGTACTCAACCAAGGTTGGTACAGCTGGTTAGATCTTCCAGAGCAAGAAATATAAGAAAAATCCCCGCCACTAGAGCGGGGATTTCTTTAAATCTCTGACTGGAGCCTGCTTTGCATCTTGGATGCGAAACTCGCTTGAGCATCCATCGAAGAACTACTAATCAAATTTGAGATTTTGCTTTCGATTGCATATTCCTTCTTGCAGCTTTGACAACCATCAAGATGTTCCCTGATTTTAGTCATTTCAGATTCCTCTAGATCATTTGCTAGAAATTCAAATACCTTGTCTAAGGTGTCTTTGCAGTTATTTTCTGACATCTAATTACCCTTTACTTTTTCTTGTCTTCATCTAATCCGATACCGTAGCCAGCAGCCATGTCTTTCAAGGCTTCGCTCAGCTTTTCACGGGAACGGGAAACTTTTGAACCAACAGTGTTCTGGCTAAGCCCTAACTCTTTGGCAATTTCAATGTTGCTAAGTTCAACAATGAACTTAAGGAACGCAACTTCTCTGAATTCATCACTCAGAGACTGAACGGCAGCTTCGATATCTGCCATTCCAAATTTCTCCAACACTAGTAGCTCTGGAGTATCGACATCATTTGCGTAATCAAACTTGTCGAAACCGTAGTCTTCTACGCCTTCTTCGTTGGTGTAGACGTACTGCATCTTCTCATCAAGCTTTGACTGGGCGATACCAGCGTTGATTAGAAGGTTGGATGCGATCTTATACATCCATGATTTTGGACCTTTACCCTGATCGGTAAATGTGTCCCAGGCATTGAAAGCCTTGATTAGTGCTTCTTGGGCAATATCTTCACCTCTTTGGAGGTTCTGAGTCTTTCCAATGCACCAACGGCGAATTTCCTCAAAGTAAGGCGAGGCTGCTTCATTGAATGAGGCAAGCTTGGCTGCTTTGTCTTCCGGGGTTCCCGTTTGGTTACTCATCGATTGTGAGTTTAGTAGTTCTGACATGTGTTTGCTGCTGATTCGAGCAGCTGAGCCATATACATGGCGACGTGGTGCTAGCTGTGCGGTCTTTGTAATGTAAATAAGTATCATCCTTCGGGTTAGTTTGCTCGTCGTTGAGCGGTTTTGGTCCTCCAGCACTGATAATTCATGCCGTTAGAATAGAAAACACATGACGGACAACATTTATTCCCGCCCGGCTAAAAGTCCTTGGCTTGCCCCAACAATTCAACGTGCCATCTCTGGATCCGTCTCGTTGCCTGGCTCAAAGTCTCTAACCAACCGCGAATTAGTGCTGTCTGCCCTTGCTTCATCACCCAGCCGCCTTAGAAATCCCCTAGATTCCAGGGATTCCCAGCTGATGATTGAGTCCCTGATAAAGCTAGGGACTCAAATCAACGCCAGCGAAAGGAGTGACTTAGTAATAGTCCCACCTACCACTGACATTGACTCTAGGAGCCCCCTAAAGACCAGCATTGACTGCGGTTTAGCCGGAACAGTCATGCGTTTTGTGCCTCCGATGGCAGCCCTTTTTGCAGGAGAAATCACCTTTGACGGCGATGAAGCTGCCCGCAGAAGACCTATGAAGACCACAATCGACTCGCTTAGAGCCCTAGGTGTTTCTGTTGAAGACAATGGCTCTGGTTCACTACCTTTTACTATCAGCAGCTCAGGCGAGATTGAAGGTGGCTATCTCGAGATTGACGCCAGTGCATCTAGCCAGTTTGTTTCAGGACTATTGCTTGCTGCCCCGAGATTCGTGAAGGGTCTTTCCCTTAAACATGTTGGCAAGGATCTGCCAAGTCTTCCCCACATCGAGATGACTTTAGAGTGCCTTAGACAAAGAGGAGTAAAGGTCTCCCAGCCTGAAGAAACTCTTTGGGTAGTTGAGCCTGGTCAAATTAGTGGCGGAGACATAAACATTGAGCCTGACCTATCAAACGCCGGTCCTTTCCTCGCTGCAGCTCTAGTTCTTGGTGGGTCAGTAACTATTAGGAACTGGCCAGTAACAACCACTCAGGTTGGTAAACACTTTGTTGAGATTTTGATTCAGATGGGTGCAAGATTTGAAAGATCCGGCGATGATCTGACCATCACCAGTGATGGACACATCAAAGGAATTGATATAGACCTATCAATCGGTGGTGAACTAGCTCCGGTAATTATTGCTCTAGCAGTTCTAGCTGATGGACCTTCAAGGATTACTGGAATTGCTCACCTAAGAGGACATGAGACAGATCGACTTGCTGCTCTAACTAGTGAAATCAACAAGATTGGTGGCAAAGCTACCGAACTTGAAGATGGCGTAGCGATTGAACCAAGCACTGAATTGCATTCTGGAACTTGGAACACATATGAAGATCACCGCATGGCAACTGCTGGAGCAATTATTGGTCTTCGTATTCCTGGCATCACTATTGAAGATGTGAGTGTTGTAAGTAAGACAATGCCTGAGTTCGTATCTCTCTGGAATGACCTGTTAGGAACCAACTGTTGAGTTGGTTATATGAGCCAGAACCTGGCCAGCATGATATCGATGAGAGTGATATCAGATTTAGACCAAACCCTAAAGGCAACAAGCCAAGAACAAAGACCAGACCTACCTATAAGGATGCTCCCATCGGAATGGTCATCCAGGTTGATAAAGGTCGCTACACAGTAATCGTTGATGAATCTAGAGAGATAACAGCAACACTTGGTAAAGAACTTAGAAAAGAAGGTGTTGCTGTTGGCGACCTTGTTGCTTTAGCAGGAGACACCTCTGACACAGTTGGAGCTCTATCTCGAATAGTTCGAGTGGAACCTAGAACTTCTCTTCTTAGAAGAAGTGCCGACGATAGCGATCAGGTTGAACGAGTAATGGTTGCTAATGCAACCCAGATGCTTATTGTGGTGGCTATCGCTAACCCTGAACCTAGAACCAGACTCATCGATAGATACCTAGCAGCTGCCTATGATGCAGGTCTAAGACCTGCTCTTTGTATTACCAAGGTAGACCTTGCAGATCCAACTGAGTTCTTGGCTAACTTCTCTGGATTATCAATTCCTGTAATTCTAAATAAGCAGGAATCACCATCACTTAAAGAACTCAATGATTTCCTAGCTAATGAGATAACGGTTGTTGTTGGACACAGTGGTGTTGGTAAATCAACACTTGTGAATGCTGTGTCTCCTGGTGCTCTTAGATCTACCGGTGGAGTCAATGCTGTTACTGGTAGAGGAAGACACACAAGTAGTTCGGTTAGAGCTATCAACCTAAACAGAGAAACCAACTCTTGGATTATTGATACCCCAGGAGTTAGATCCTTTGGACTTGGACACATCAAACTAGAAAATCTTCTAAAGAGCTTTGAAGACCTATGGGCAATTGCAGTTGATTGCCCAAGAGATTGCTCTCATCTAGCAGACTCCCCTGACTGCCTACTTGATGAGGCAATAGCCAATGGAAGTATTGCTGAGCAAAGAGTTGATTCACTTAGAAGACTGATGTCTTCACTAGCTAACTCTTCTAACGAGTAGGTTTTATACATGGACTTTAGTAAAGATTTAGCTCTTGCCCTTGAGATGGCAGAGATAGCTGACAGTATCTCGCTAGAGCGTTTCTATGCTCAAGACCTAGTAGTTGAAACTAAACCAGACTCCTCCCCTGTGACAGACGCTGATAGAAGTGTCGAAGCTGCCCTTAAGGCAAAGCTCAAGGAAGCAAGACCTGACGATTCACTTATCGGTGAAGAGTATGGAACTGTTGGCGAGAACCTACATGGAGCAGGAAGTAGAACTTGGATCATTGACCCAATCGATGGCACAGCTAACTTCATGCGAGGTGTGCCAGTGTGGGCAACACTGATTGCTCTAGCAGTAGATGGCAAACCAGTAGTCAGTGTAGTCAGTGCTCCTGCAATGGGCAGAAGATGGTGGGCTGCTCCTGGAGTTGGTGCACACACCAAACACATTGATGGCAGAGAAGTTCCAATTCAAGTTTCTAAAGTAAACAATCTAGAAAACGCCTCACTTAGCTACAACAACCTAAATCTTTGGGAACAGGTTGGGCAGCTCGATCAACTCATCTCACTCTCCAGAAAGATATGGCGCACTAGAGCATTTGGAGACTTCTGGTCATACATGCTCCTAGCTGAAGGAACTCTAGAGATTACAGCAGAACATGACCTGAAGATCTATGACATTGCTGCCCTAGTTCCTATTGTCGAGCAGGCTGGTGGCACTATCTCTGATTTGAATGGTGCTCTAACAACTGAGAGTTCAAGTGTTCTAGCAACCAACGGCATTCTTCACAGAACCGTATCTGAGCACTTCAACCACCCAAACATCAAGAACTAGTTCACCAACTCACTCTCCTCACTAAGTCCTGGCAACTAGCGACTAAAGACATAAGCCATAATTGAGCAATGGAATTCGCAGGTAAGAACGTATTGGTTATTGGTGGCTCAGGAGCTCTAGGCTCTGAGCTCGTTAGACAGCTCACAGCTCTCGGAGCAAGTGTTATGGCTACTGCTCGAAATGCTGAAACAGCCGCAAGAATTCCTAGTGAAGCATCCGTCAAATTACTTGTTGATCTTGAAAGTCAAGAGAGCATAAAGACCCTTACCGACTACCTACTAAATCTGAACCAACCGATTCATGGCATCATCAATGCGGCTGGTGTTGTTGGATTTGCTAAAGCAACAGAGACAAGCCCTCAAGATGCTGCCAAACTAATGCAGATCAATAACCTAGGTCCAGCAGCAATCATCTCTGCTCTTCATCCACTACTTGCTCTAGATAAAGAAGCAGGATCATTTGTCGCTGGTATAACAGGAGTTGTTTCAGAGAAGGTATTCCCAGGTATGTCTGCCTATACAGTTTCTAAAACTGCTCACGCTAGTTACCTAGCCACTATTACCCAAGAGTTCCGCAGGGACAAGATCCAAGTAACAGATGCGAAGCCTGGCCACACAGAAACAGGTCTGGCTACTAGAGCTATCTTTGGAATTGCTCCAGCATTCCCTGAAGGAATGACAGCAAGCCATGTTGTGAAGGTATTGCTCGAGGGTATAAAAGAAGGCAAGTCAGTAATCAGTAGCACTGATTTCTAGACTTGCCTTAATTCTTTATTCAAGAAACAACTAAGTTGTCTCTATTCGTTTGAGTTACCTGAGCACTTGCAGCCTTCGCCACAACCGCATTCCTTGTCATTCAACATCTTCACACCTCCCAAATAATCTCTAGTGTTTGAAGTATCGCAGACTAATAGCGATTCAGGTCAAATACTTGCGCACTAAAACAAAGCCGTCTTCTAGATCCGCGACAGGTTCAAAACCTCTTTTGCTGAACATGTCGAAGGACCCGCGGTAGCTCTTGTCTGTGTAGCCATTTTGATTAGGTCCAGCCTCAGCTGCTTCAAAGCCTCTTGAGGCAAGGTCGGTAAGAATCAGGTCAAGCATTTGACCAGACACTCCTTGACCTCGTCTATCTGGGTCAACATTGAAACAAAGTATGCGAGCTACCTTTTCATCTGCCCCAGGTAATCCTGGATACAAGAGTGAACTTCCCGCAGCACACCAGCCAACTACTTTGCTATCTTCATAGGCTAGGTAGCCATCCATGTCACCTGTTTCAACTCTTGAACAAGCAGACGCTCTATTTACCTCTGTCTTTTCTCCCTCAAGGGAGTTCTGTTCAGGAGTATTTAGATAGAACTGGCAGTAACAACCATCCCAGTTAGGGTCTTCAAGAAAAGCTCGGTGATCAAAGTAACCTAGAAAATCATCTAGGTTCTCAACTGTGAGCCTTCTAAGTTCTAGCAATGGAGACTAAGCCCAAGCTCCAAGAATTGCACCTGCGATAGTCACACAGAGCACATCTTGACCAACTTCAATTAGCCAAACCTTTAGAGATCTGTAGACCTTGCCGTCAGGCTGACCAAAGATTCTGTGTGAAAGAGAAGCAAATGCTCCTAGACCCGTAGCAAAGATGAAACCTAGAAGAGCACCTGTTCCAGCGTCAAGAGTCACATCAGCTGCTCTAACAACAGAGAAGATGATTGCCAAGGTGAATACCTGGATAAGTGCTGCAAGGTATGTTCCACCAAACATCAAAAGGGTTTCGCCACCAGTCATCTTGTATCGCTCGGTAGGTACTTCACGACCTAAAGCCTTCATCCACACTGGATAGAAAGTCTTAGGGCCAAACCAGACTGCTCCAATGATGAAAGAAACAAAAGATGCAACGAATACAGGAACAAGATATAGGTTTTCAAATAGTAAATTCATGTAAATATCCTATAAACCAGCCGCTACTTAGCGGCTAGGAACTTACCCAAGTTATCGAAATATGAGGAAGTTCCTTCTCTGGTTAGCTCAATCTGTTCTTCAGGCATTTCACCGAACTGAGTGAATGAAACCCAAGATCCGCCGTCAACTTCCTTGAACTCAAGCTGAATCAGATGCTCATCAGGAGAAGACACTCTCTTCTTGAACTCATCTAAAGACTGGGTGTAATTCATTGTGTGTTCAAGAAGTTCATGGTGCTTGACCTGGGTGTAAACACCAAAGAAGTAAGCAACGAAGTTGTATTCAGGAACGTCAACACCGACTGTCCAAACTCCACCAACTACTGCATCATTAGTCACAGTATCTTTAGCCACTTCCAACTGAACAGGGCTATACCAAACCTCTAGAGCTTTAGGGTCCACCCAAGCATTCCAAAGTGTTTCTATGCTTACTGGGTAAGTTCTTTCAACTGAATACAGTTTTTCTCTCATGGCCTGCTACTTCTTTCCTTAATTCAACAAACCCTAGAATAAGGCAATGAACGAATCTATTGCAGGAACCTTTGATGGCGGCATATTTGCCATCACCTTACTCTCACAAGATCTAGAAGCAAGTAGAGATTTCTATAGCAACAAACTCGGGCTTACTGAGGTCTATAAAGATGATGTTTCTTCAGTCTTCAACGCTGGAAACACAATGATTAACTTGCTATCGGTATCAGAAGCAGATGTCTTGCTAGACCCAGTCAAATACGATTCTTCAAAAACAGGTACCAATGCTGTTTACACACTTAAGTGTGCAGATGTTGATGCCGTAGCCAATCAACTAAAGGCAAACGGAGTTGTATCACTAAGCGGCCCTATTGATAGACCATGGGGAATTAGAACAGCTAGCTTCCAAGATCCAAGCGGTCACACCTGGGAATTAGCTAATCACTAAATCTGTTTAGACGTTGAACCTAAACTCAACAACATCTCCATCACGCATGACGTAATCTTTACCTTCCATGCGGACTTTACCTGCGGCTTTAGCATCGGCCATTGAACCTGCAGCTACTAGATCATCGAAGGAAACAATTTCAGCTTTGATGAAACCTCTTTGGAAATCAGTATGGATAACACCAGCAGCCTGAGGTGCTGTTGCACCTTTCTTGATTGTCCATGCTCTAGTTTCTTTAGGACCTGCGGTTAGGTAAGTCTGAAGACCTAGAGTGTTGAATCCAATACGTGCAAGCTGATCTAGACCAGACTCATCTTGACCAAGAGATGCTAGAAGTTCATTAGCTTCTTCAGGAGAGAGATCGATAAGTTCGCTCTCAACCTTGGCATCTAGGAATACTGCCTCAGCAGGAGCAACAAGATCAGCCAAAAGCTTTCTCTTAGAAGCATCACTTAGAACTGACTCATCAACGTTGAAGACATAAAGAATAGGTTTAGCTGTTAGCAAGCCAAGTTCCTTGATTGGAAGTAAGTCAATTGTTGAAACTGAAAGTGGCTTACCTGCATTTAGGAATGCAAGAGCCTGGTCTACTGTGTCCAGAACAGCAGGTTCTACCTTCTTGCCCTTAACTTCTTTTTCAATTCTTACTCTTGCCTTATCTAGAGTTTCCAGATCAGCAAGGATTAGCTCTGTGTTGATGGTTTCGATATCACTTGAAGCATCTACCTTGCCATCAACGTGAATGACATCAGGATCAATAAATCCTCTAACTACCTGAGCAATGGCATCTGCTTCACGAATGTTAGCTAGGAACTTGTTTCCTAGTCCTTCACCCAAAGAAGCACCTTTAACAATTCCTGCGATGTCAACGAATGACACAGGAGCTGGAAGCAGTGTTTGGCTACCAAAGATGTTGGCTAGCTGCTGAAGTCTTGGGTCAGGAAGGTTAACAACACCGATGTTAGGTTCAATGGTTGCGAAGGGATAGTTCGCTGCCAACACATTGTTCTTAGTTAGTGCGTTGAAGAGAGTTGATTTGCCGACGTTTGGTAGTCCGACGATACCGATTGTTAGAGCCATTCAAGCAAGTTTACTTGTCTTTGGGGTTCTCCCTTCGGTGTCATGGGCTTTAGGTTAGATTGAAGCAATGCCTCTTAACTTCACAGCCATAGACTTCGAGACCGCTAACGGTGCCTCGGCTAGTCCTTGCGCTGTTGGATTGGTGAAGGTAGCTGAAGGCAAGATAGTAGATACCTTCTCCACCTTGATAAAGCCTCCCTATCCAAATGACTGGTTTGCTACAGGCAACATAGGTGTTCATGGCATCTACCCACAGGATGTGGTGGATGCTCCTACTTGGGCTGAAGCTCTAGAGGAAATGCTTGGGTTTATAGGCTCAGATGACCTAATTGCCCACAATGCAGGCTTTGATATGGGGGTTTTGAGGGCAAGTGCTGCTCTTATTGAATATGAGCTTCCAGATCTTAGATATGGCTGTTCTCTGGTTATGGCTAGAAAGACCTACAACCTAGACAGTTACAGGCTGAATCAGGTGGCTTATGCCATTGGGCATGAGGAGTTTGACCACCATGATGCACTAGCCGATAGCGATGCCTGTGCCAGGATTGTCATCCATATGGCAGACAGGCACGGGGTTTCTAGCCTTGATGAACTAGCTGAATTGACTAACCACAAGATCAAGAGCCTTAGGCCTGAACCAGCCTAAATCTAGGCATTTGTTATACTTTTGGGAGTTAGCCGACAGTGTCGTTTGCTCTAAATAGCCAGATGAATCAGGCATCTAATTAGATACGAGTGAGTAGGAGAAACACATGTCGCAAGGACACTTTGGTGCTCCGGTTGTCACACTGACACCTGCCCCCACTCTAGACAGAACTTATTTTGTAAATCACCTACACAACGGTGGAGTAAACCGCGCAGACGATGTTCGTGAAGAACTAGCTGGTAAAGGTATCAACGTCTCTCGTGGTCTTACTCTTGCCAACATCCATGCCCCAGGTGTAGTTCCTATCGGTAATGCAGATGTCAGTGTTCTTGAAAGAACAGGATCATCATTCCTAGTTCCAATGTGGGTTGAAGGTAGCCTTCGTGTTTCAACAACAATTGTTGATAAGCAAGGAACAACTACAAAGGTAAATGAATCACCTAGAGCACTAAGTGAAGAAGACTGGCAAAAAGTTGTTGATCTAACTGAACAAGAAGTTAGAAACACTGGAGCTAAGTGGTTGGTAATTGCAGGAGCACTTCCTACTTATAAATCAACCGGTGTTTATGTTGATCTGCAACCAATCTTTGATTCGATGAAGGCTATGGGAGTAAAGGTTGCTCTCGACACCTCAGGTGAACCACTTTCCTACTGGGCTCGTAAGGGCTGTGCAAATGTCATTAAGCCAAATGCTGAAGAACTAGCATCTGCTGTTGGTAGAGAACTAGCTACCGTTGGTGATGTTGTTGATGCAGCTCGTGAACTTTGTGAACACGGCATTGAAGTTGTTCTTGCTTCTATGGGAGCAGACGGAATGATTGCTGTGACACTTGAAGGTCACTGGGCAGCTAGAACTCCTCCAGTTAAGGTCATCAACACTGTTGGTGCTGGAGATGCAACTCTTGCTGGATTCCTATCTGCTGTTGTGTCTAACCCAATTGCTGAAGGTGAAGAAGATTACGGTGTTGGCTTCAATGTTCCACTAGGAGTTCAAACTGCAGTTCGTTGGGGAGCTATTGCAGTTACTCAACCAACTTCAGGTCTTGAGAACCTAGATAACATGCCTCCAGCAACTGTTGATCCAGAACCAAACCTAAATGTTCCACTCGAAGAAATAGCCAAACCATAGGAGTACTAACGTGCCAGTAGCATCACCTGATCAATACGCAGAAATGATTGACCGCGCTAAGAAAGGTGGATTTGCTTACCCTGCAATTAACGTATCCAGCTCACAAACAGTTAACGCTGTTCTGCAGGGACTAACAGAGGCAGGCTCTGATGGAATTCTCCAGGTAACAACAGGTGGTGGAGATTACTGGTCAGGTTCATCTGTAAAGCACATGGCAACTGGTGCTGCAGCTATGGCTAACTTCGTAAGAGAAGTTGCTAAGAACTATCCAATCACCGTTGGTATCCACACTGACCACTGCTCTAAGCCACACCTAGAGACTTTCTTACTTCCTCTTCTAGAACTAAGCAAGGAAAGAGTTCGCAATGGTCAAGACCCTTTGTTCAACTCACAGATGTGGGATGGCTCAGCTGTTTCTCTAACTGAAAACCTTCAGATCTCTAAAGACCTCCTAGCTCAGACAAAGAACCTAGGCATCATCTTGGAAGTTGAGATTGGTGTTGTCGGTGGAGAAGAAGATGGCGTTGAAGGTGGTGAAGGTGATCACCTTTACTCAACTATCGAAGATGGTCTGCTAACTGCTGAAGCTCTAGGTCTAGGCGAAAACGGTAGATACCTAACTGCTCTTACCTTCGGTAACGTGCACGGTGTATACAAGGCAGGAAACGTTGTCCTTCGTCCAGAACTTCTAAATGACATCCAGCGTGCAGTTGGTGACAAGTATGGCAAGGACATGCCATTTGACCTTGTCTTCCACGGTGGTTCAGGTTCAACTCCTCAGGAGATTGCAGATGCAGTTCGCTACGGTGTTGTGAAGATGAACATCGACACTGACACTCAGTATGCATTCACCAGATCTATTGCAGGACACATGCTTTCTAACTACGACAAGGTCCTAAAGATCGATGGCGAAGTTGGCGACAAGAAGTCTTATGACCCACGAGCCTGGGGCAAGGTTGCTGAAGCTGATATGGCTAAGCGTGTTCAGTTAGCTACCCAAGAGTTGGGTTCAGCTTCTAAATCAATGAGCTTGTAATTGTCTGAAGTAAGCCCCTTCTATGACAACGGGAATCCCCGTTTCAAAGGTGCTTACAAAAACAATGAAATGCATGGCTTCTGGGAATTCTTTAGAAAAGATGGATCTCTAATGAGATCTGGTTCTTTCGATAAAGGCAAACAAACTGGTGTTTGGAAGACCTTTGATAGAACTGGGAAGCTAGTAAAAGAAACTAAGTTCGACTAACGCTTCTGCTTATTGCTGGTGTCTTCACCAGCAGCCTTTAGATCTTTTCTAAGTTCTTTAGGAAGAGAGAACTGAACATCTTCTTCAGCTGTCTGAACAATATCGACATCGCCGTAACCACGACGAGCAAGATCTTCAAGAACCTCTTCAACAAGAACTTCAGGAACTGATGCCCCCGATGTAACACCAACAGTTGTTACACCTTCAAACCATTCGTCTTTGATCTCTGATGCAAAGTCCACTCGGTAAGAAGCCTTAGCTCCTGCTTCAAGTGCTACTTCAACTAGACGAACAGTGTTTGAAGAGTTAGCAGAACCTACAACAATAACTAGCTCTGCATCTAGAGCTACCTTCTTGATAGCAACCTGTCTGTTCTGCGTTGCATAACAAATATCATCGCTAGGTGGGTTTTGAAGTGTTGGGAATCTCTCTCGAAGAGCTTCAACAGTTTCATAAGTTTCATCAACAGAGAGTGTGGTCTGAGATAGCCAGATAACTTTCTCTGGGTCTCTAACTGTCACATTTAGAATTCCGTGACGACCATCAACTAGTTGAACGTGATCTGGAGCTTCTCCAGCAGTTCCTTCTACTTCTTCGTGTCCTTCGTGACCGATAAGAAGAATGTCATAGTCTTCGCTAGCAAATCTTTGAACTTCTCTGTGGACCTTGGTAACCAAAGGACAGGTTGCATCAATGGTGTTTAGGTTTCTTTCCTCAGATGCCTTGATAACAGCAGGGCTTACTCCATGAGCTGAGAAGACCAGGATGCTACCTTCAGGCACTTCGTCTACTTCATTGACGAAGATAGC
>JACCDN010405148.1_pt1 | contig 22068 bp, 22 predicted proteins | sample 7441691 | NCBI WGS metagenome assembly JACCDN01 (sample SAMN15323439, study PRJNA562643) | freshwater metagenome | isolation source: river surface water | place: USA:Blue River Watershed | collected 2017-08-16 | reverse complement strand
GCTATAGAAGGTGCTTCTGTAGAAGCAAAAGTGTTACAACACTTAAAAGGTGATAAAGTAATTATCTTCAAAAAGAAAAGAAGAAAAGGTTACAAAAAGAGAAACGGTCACCGTCAGTATTTAACGCAAATCCTAATTGAAGGGATTACTGCAACTGGCGCTAAAAAAGCAGCTCCAAAAAAAGAAGCAGCTCCAAAAGCAGCCACTGAAGAAGTAGCAGCAGCTCCTAAAAAAGCAGCAGCTCCTAAAGCAGAAAAAGCGGAGAAAGTAGCTAAAGAAGCAGCTCCAAAAAAAACCAAGAAAGCAGATAATCAAGAATAATATAACTTAAAACTTATACGTCATGGCTCATAAGAAAGGTGTCGGTAGTTCGAAGAATGGTAGAGAATCAGAATCGAAACGTTTAGGCGTTAAGATTTATGGAGGTCAAGCTGCTATTGCGGGTAACATCATCGTAAGACAAAGAGGTTCAAAACACAATCCAGGTGAAAACGTTTACATGGGTAAAGATCATACTTTACATGCAAGAGTTGATGGATTAGTGAAATTTCAGAAAAAAGGTGAAAATAAATCTTATGTTTCTGTAATTCCTTTTGAAGCATAATTTTTACCTCAGGTAAATAAATTAAAACCCATCTTTTTAGATGGGTTTTTTTATGCAATAAAATCACTACCCGAAATTTAACAATTGATTAATTAATAAAATTTTAAATAATATTTTTTACACAATATTCTTTCATTACCTTTGAAAACGTTTTCGTAACTACATTGAAACAAGTTGAAAAAAATATAAAACCATTATTATGAAGCCAGATTTATTTCAAGCTCCCGATTATTATTTATTAGACGATTTGCTTACAGAAGAACATAAATTAGTACGAGATTCTGCTAGAGCATGGGTTAAAAAAGAAGTTTCACCTATCATTGAAGACTATGCACAACGTGCTGAATTTCCTACGCAAATCATCAAAGGATTAGGGGAAATCGGAGGTTTTGGTCCGTATATTCCAGAAGAATATGGTGGAGCAGGCTTAGATCAAATTTCCTACGGATTGATCATGCAAGAAATCGAAAGAGGTGACTCTGGAGTACGTTCTACGTCTTCAGTTCAATCTTCTTTGGTGATGTATCCTATCTGGAAATTTGGAACAGAAGAACAAAGACAAAAATACCTTCCAAAACTGGCAACCGGCGAATTTATGGGATGTTTTGGTTTGACAGAACCTGATTTTGGTTCCAATCCAAGCGGGATGGTTACCAATTTTAAAGACATGGGCGACCATTATTTATTGAACGGTGCCAAAATGTGGATCTCCAATGCGCCATTTGCAGATATCGCAGTGGTTTGGGCCAAAAATGAAGAAGGTAGAATCCATGGATTGATAGTAGAACGTGGTATGGCCGGATTTACAACGCCTGAGACGCACAACAAATGGTCACTTCGTGCTTCAGCAACTGGTGAGCTAATTTTTGATAACGTAAAGGTTCCTAAAGAAAATTTATTACCAGGAAAATCGGGTCTTGGAGCTCCTATGTTATGTTTGGACTCTGCACGATACGGAATTGCTTGGGGAGCGATTGGTGCCGCTATGGATTGTTACGATACTGCCTTGCGTTATGCCAAAGAACGTATTCAATTTGACAAACCTATCGCAGGAACACAACTACAACAAAAGAAGCTTGCTGAAATGATTACGGAAATCACCAAAGCACAATTATTGACTTGGAGATTGGGTGTTTTAAGAAACGAAGGAAAAGCTACTACAGCTCAAATTTCGATGGCAAAAAGAAACAATGTCGACATGGCAATTAACATTGCGCGTGAAGCAAGACAAATTCTTGGCGGAATGGGAATCACTGGAGAATATTCTATCATGCGACATAGTATGAACTTAGAATCAGTCATTACTTACGAAGGAACACACGACATTCATTTGTTAATTACAGGAGCTGATATAACCGGAATTCCTGCATTTAAATAAAAGATTAAACAATAAATAAAATTGATACAAAAAGCTTCTCGTTTTCGAGGAGCTTTTTTATTTTTACAGAAAAAATACAAGATGAACATTCCAACCGTCCACCAAAATATTCAAGCGTATAAAAATCAATTATTGCAGCATTCATTGTACGAAAAAGTGAAGTCGATTGATGAGTTACATTGTTTTTTGGAAAATCATATTTATGCAGTTTGGGATTTTATGTCGTTGCTCAAAGCGTTGCAACAAAAACTAACTTGCACCACCACTCCTTGGCAACCTATTGGAAACGGACAGGTTCGTTATTTAATCAACGAAATTGTAGTAGCAGAAGAAACAGATCTTGCCTTTGATGGTACAAGACAAAGTCATTTTGAAATGTACCTCGATGCCATGCAGCAATGCAAAGCAAATACGATTCCGGTAAGCCACTTTTTGGAGAATGTGAATGCGACGCAAAATATTTTTGTTTCCATCAAGCAAAGTGAATTGCACCCCAATGTTAAAGCATTCTTGGATTTTACGTTTCGCGTGATTGAAGAAGGAAAACCACATAAAATTGCCGCGGCTTTTACTTTTGGAAGAGAAGATTTGATTCCGAGTATGTTTACTGAAATATTGAGAAATTTTCAAACCAATTTCCCCGAAACGGATTTATCCAAATTGATTTATTATTTTGAGCGACACATCGAATTGGATTCCGATGAGCATGGTCCGATGGCAATGCAAATGATTACAGAACTTTGTGGAGATAACGCAACCAAATGGAAAGAAGTAGAAGAAGTATCCCTACAAGCTTTAGAAAAGCGTTTGGGTCTTTGGGATGCAATCGAGCAACAAATCGAACATAAACTAGAAATGGTATAACAAAAAAGAGAAGCATTTGCTTCTCTTTTTTTATTGTTCTGGTGCGATCTCTATTTCCAATCCTGCAATTTGATCGGTAACAGGTATTTGACAACCCAATCTTGAGTTTTCCTTTACATGATAGGCTTCGTCTAGCATGGCTTCTTCGTCAGGGTTTCTTTCTAAAGAGATGACATCGTTTAAGACATAACATTGGCAAGAGGCACACATGGCCATTCCGCCACAAATCCCAACAGTTCCTTCTTCAGCAAGTTCATAGGCACGAATGACTTCCATGATGTTCATGTTCATGTCGGTAGGAGCGACAATTTCGTGTCGTTTTCCTGTTCTGTCGGTAATGTATAGGGTAACGTCTTGTGGCATTATTCGATCGATTTTACTACTGCTTTTTCTGCTTCTTTTCTTGTGCCATCAAATCCGTCCACACCCGAAACCGTTGTGTATTTTAATACATATTTCCTTCCAGGGTTGATTCGGTTATAGATGCTTTGACACATCAAAGTAGCTTCGTGAAAACCACAAAGGATTAATTTTAATTTTCCAGGATACGTATTCACGTCGCCAATGGCATAAATTCCGTCAATGTTTGTTTGGTAATCCAAGGCATTGTTGACTTTGATGGCGTTTTTTTCAATTTCCAATCCCCAATTGGCAATGGCGCCCAATTTAGGTGTAAGACCAAAAAGCGGAATAAAATAATCTGTTTCAAAAACTTGTTGGATCCCTTCGTTTTCTAAAACGATGCTTTCCACATGGTCTTTTCCTTGAATGCCAACTACTTCTGCAGGCGTAATCAAATTGATTTTTCCTGACTTCTTCAACTCTTGTACTTTTTCAACCGAATCCAAAGCACCTCTGAATTCGTTGCGTCGATGCACCAAAGTTACTTGAGAAGCTACATTGGATAAAAAGATACTCCAATCCAAAGCAGAATCACCACCACCGGCAATGACTATTCGTTTGTTTCGAAATAATTCGGGGTCTTTTACAAAATATTCAACTCCTTTTTCTTCGTAAAATGCAATGTTTTCAAGCGCTGGTTTTCTCGGTTCAAAAGTACCTAAACCACCCGCAATGGCCACTGCTTTTGCATGGTGTTTGGTGCCTTTATTAGTGGTAACGATAAACGTTCCGTCTTCAAGTTTATCAATCGTTTCGGCAGTTTCGGCTAATGTAAAACCAGGTTGAAATTGTTTGATTTGTTCCATCAAATTCTCAACCAAATCTCCAGCCAATACCGATGGGTAACCAGGGATGTCAAAAATAGGTTTTTTGGGATATAATTCGGCTAACTGACCTCCGGGTTGCGGTAAAGCGTCTATGATGTGGCATTTTAATTGCAACAATCCAGCTTCAAAAACCGTAAAGAGACCCGTTGGACCTGCGCCAATAATAAGTATATCTGTTTCTATCATCTTTTCTTAATTGTCTTGTAAAAGTACTTACAAAATGCAAAAGTAACAGTTACAAATGTTACAAAGGAGTAACATGTTATGCAACATTAATTACGGTTTCAATTTGTGGGGCATATTTTTTAATTGTAGTTTCAACTCCCGCTTTTAAGGTCATTTGATTCACACTACATCCCGTGCAAGCACCTTCAAATCTAACTTTGACATGTTTGCCTTCTTCGATTGAAACCAGTGAAATATCTCCGCCATCTGAATTCAAAAAAGGGCGAATTTCTTCTAGTGCAAATTCTATTTTTTCAGTTAATTCGTTGTGTGTCATACTTTGATACGATTGCATTAATTAGAGGTCATCAGGATCTGATTTGTTATTTTTTTACCGCAGAACAACCCGCCATTGTGGTGATTTTGATGGCTTCTGTTGGGGCTAAATGTTCATTTCTGTTCACGGTTTCTTGGACTACATTTTTTGTAATCTCGGCAAAAACGCCTTGAATAATTGATTGGTCTTGCATTGCTGCTGGTCGACCGTAGTCTCCGGCTTCGCGGATGCTTTGCACCAACGGAACTTCACCTAGAAACGGTACATTTAAATCTTCTGCAAGGTTTTTTGCGCCTTCTTTTCCAAAGATATAATATTTATTTTCAGGAAGTTCTTCCGGTGTGAAATAAGCCATGTTTTCGATGATTCCTAATACAGGCACATTGATGGCTTCCGACAAGAACATAGCAACTCCTTTTTTGGCATCAGCAAGCGCTACATTTTGAGGTGTACTGACTACTACAGCTCCTGTGATAGGGAGTGACTGCATGATTGATAAATGAATATCACCTGTACCAGGAGGAAGGTCAATCAACATAAAATCGAGTTCGCCCCAATTGGCATCAAATATCATTTGATTTAAAGCTTTTGCTGCCATGGGTCCACGCCAAATAACTGCTTGGCTAGGAGAGGTAAAAAAGCCAATAGAAAGTAGTTTTACTTCGTAGCTTTCGATAGGTTTCATTTTTGATTTACCATCCACTTCAATGGAAATTGGTTTTTCGTTTTCTACATCAAACATGATGGGCATGCTTGGACCGTAAATATCGGCATCTAACACACCTACAGAAAAGCCCATTTTTGCTAGCGAAACGGCTAGATTGGCAGTAACGGTTGATTTACCAACGCCTCCTTTGCCCGATGCAACGGCAATGATGTTTTTTATCCCCGGAATGGCTTTTCCTTTTATTTGGTTTTCATTTTCTTTGACTTCGACTTTACTATTTACTTTCACCACAACATCTGTAGAAAAGGTTTCATGAATGATTTTTTTGATGTCGTCTTCTGCACGTTTTTTGATGTGCATGGCAGGAGTTGAAAGGGTTAAATCGATGACTACTTCGTTGCCAAACGTGATCACGTTTTGGATCGCTCCACTTTCTACCATGTTTTTTCCTTCGCCAGCTATGGTAATTGTTTCTAACGCTTTTAGGATTTCTTTTCTATCTAATTTCATGTGATGTGATTCAACTTTTATTTAAACTGAATATGAATTGCAAAGATATAACGATTTCTTGGGAAACAATAGTTAAAGAATTGAAAATGTATGCCCAATTTAAAAGAAATGTTTGTTTTGAAAGCGGCGCTAGGGATAGCAGTGAAAAGCCCGCAGCACTTTGAAGTTTTTACGAAAAGAGGCGAGGACTTGAAGCGAATAGCCCGACCCAAAGGGTAGCGCCCTAAAGGTTCGTAAATGTAGTGGGTTCCCAGAAATGGTCTGAAAGGTTTTGGATTTGGTTATTTTTTACTATAATTCCTTCGTTTTCAAGAAGTTGTTGCATCAGGTTGGTGCCGTCAAAATGGTGTTTTCCTGTCAATAGTCCGTTGCGGTTCACGACGCGATGTGCCGGAACATCTTCTAGCAGGTGGGAAGCATTCATGGCCCAACCTACCATTCGGGCAGATTTTGCAGTGCCTAGTGCCTTGGCGATAGCGCCATAGGAAGTTACTTTTCCGTAGGGAATTTGACGTGCAATTTGGTACACCCGTTCAAAGAAATTAGGCTCTTCTAACTTGTTTTGCGCCATTATTTTTAGAAATTAAAGTAGTATTTCAGAATGTTATAGAGCGTCAATAAGGCAACTATTCCGGTTATGGATCCGATTATTTTGTTCATGTTTTGTAGGGTTGCCGACGCATTTTTTTTCATTCGGTTAAAGAATACGACGTACCCATAAAAAATGAGGAACGAACCGGTAACGACACCCAAAACAAGCGCGATTATTTGTTCGATTTGAAAATTGAACATACCGTAAGAAGACAAGCTGATACTGATGAACACATAATATGGGATCGGAAATAGATTGATGGCCGAAACACCCATTCCTGCCGCCATATGGTTGCTTGTTTTATGGTTGTTTTCGTGATCTTGGAGGGTCGGTTTTTTAGCAAATTTTAAAAAATAGACCGTTAGCACTACAAAAACAAGCAGTCCAATTTCACGAAAAAGGAGGACAATGTTCTGGTTTTTGTCTATGAAACGTGCAAATTGCACGGAGATAAACGTTTGAATGAAAATAATAATTGTTGCACCCAGCACAAATTGCAGCGCTTGCTTTTTTCCTTGGGAAAGGCTCACTTTTGCGGCAGTCAAATTTATGAGCCCAGGCGGGGTTACCCCGATGATGGCTGCAATGAAACCGAAAAAGAAAGGCAAGACAGATGTCATGAATTTATTTTATTTTGAAACGAATGTACGTGATGGCTTTGTTTATTTCTAAGTATTGTTTTTCGTAAAAAGTTTGGATGGAAGTTACCTCATTGGGAGCGCCTTCATTTTTGTATACATTGTGATTGGCATACAAAACTTCGTGTCCTTCACCATGGAGAAGACCCAGGGTGTAGCCATGCATGAATTCGCTATCCGTCTTCAAGTTAACTAATCCGTTTGGTTTTAATATTTTTTTATACAATTGCAGAAATTCCGAATTGGTCATTCTGTGTTTGGTTCTTTTGTATTTGATTTGCGGATCTGGAAACGTGATCCAAATTTCATCTATTTCTTGGTTGTCGAAAATGTGGTTGACCAATTCGATTTGGGTTCTTACAAAAGCTACATTCGGTAGGTTATTGTCTACGGCTGTTTTTGCACCTCTCCAGAAGCGAGCTCCTTTGATGTCAATTCCGATGTAATTTACACCCGGATTTTTTTCAGCAAGACCAATGGTGTATTCTCCTTTTCCGCAGCCAAGTTCCACCACAATAGGATGGTCGTTTTTGAAAAAATCGCTTGCCCATTTGCCTTTGTGAATGAATAAATCTCCAACGACCTCTTCGCGCGTAGGTTGGAATACATTTGTGAAAGTTTCGTTTTCTTTAAATCGTTTAAGTTTGTTTTTGCTTCCCACCGGATTATTGTATTTTATTTTCGCAAAATTAGTGAAATAAAGTTGTATATAAAGTTTTAGTAATGTTATAATAACATCTTGTTTAAAAATATTGTATCTATTTGCTCAAAACAATACAATTGAAAAAACGAAATGTTGAAATAGTTGTTATTTCAGATGTTCACCTCGGAACATATGGTTGTCATGCAAAAGAATTGTTGCATTATTTGTCTACAATCAGGCCTAAAACATTGATTCTTAATGGTGATATCGTTGATATATGGCAATTTAGAAAATCTTATTTCCCGGTCACTCATTTAAAAGTTTTAAAGAAAATCATAGCCATGAGTACCAAGGGAACCGATGTTTACTATTTGACCGGCAATCACGATGAGCTATTACGAAAGTTTACGGATTTACAAATTGGTAACATTAGCCTGCTCGATAAATTAATATTAGAAATCGACGGAAAAAAAGCGTGGATTTTTCATGGCGATGTTTTTGATGCTTCGATAACCCATGCCAAATGGTTAGCTAAATTAGGTGGTTGGGGTTATGATTTACTGATATTAATTAACCGATTTATTAATTGGTTGTTGTTAAAAATGAACAAGCCTCCTTACTCATTATCGAAGCGAATCAAGCAAAATGTCAAATCGGCAGTAAAATTTATTTCAAACTTTGAAACCATTTGTATCGACCTGGCGATAGATAATAAGTTCGATTATGTGCTTTGTGGTCATATTCACGAACCCAAAATGGAATATGTTGAAAATGAAAAAGGAGCAACCATGTATTTGAATTCGGGCGATTGGATAGAAAATCTAACCGCTTTAGAATACAATGATCAGTCTTGGGAAATGTATAAATACAGTGAACACGGCAATCCTGTTTTTCATGAAGATGAAGATTTGGAGGAACGATCCATACAGGCTTCTTTTTTGTCCATGTTAAATAATTAATTTACTTAAAATTATACTATGAAAAATATTCTCGTAGCTCCTTTAAATTGGGGTCTTGGACACGCCACTCGTTGTATACCGATCATCAACGAATTGATCAAGAATAACTATACGCCCATTATTGCTTCAGACGGTGTGGCTTTGGCTTTGCTAAAAAAAGAGTTTCCAGATTTGTTGGCTTTGGAATTGCCTTCTTATAACATAGAATATGCAAAAAAAGGGAAAAATTTCAAGTGGAAATTATTAAAAAACAGTCCCAATACCATCAATGCAATTGTTAATGAAAAGAAAGTAGTTAAAAAATGGGTGTCAGAATACAATCTTTCGGGTATTATTTCGGATAACCGACTTGGGGTGTACAGCAAAAAAGTACCTTCGGTTTTTATCACGCATCAAATTCGCGTTATGTCGGGTAAAACAACTTGGATTTCTTCCAAGATCCACCAAAAATTAATAAAAAAATACACAGAATGTTGGGTGCCAGACGTGGAAGGTTTTCCTAATTTGTCAGGAAAATTAGGGCATGTAAAGAAATTCAATATCAATTTAAAATACATTGGTGTGTTAAGTCGGCTTGAAAAAGAAGTAGTACCAGAAGTGTATGATTTGATGGTGATTATTTCGGGTCCTGAGCCCCAAAGAACGTTATTAGAGGAAAAGTTGATTTCTGAATTAAACGAATTTTCTAAGCATGTTTTGTTTGTTAAAGGTAAAGTAGAGGCTGAACAAAAAATTGAAAAAATAGATAATATTGTCTTTTATAATTTCATGACTTCAGAAGAATTGCAGAAGGCATTTAATTCGAGTAATAAAGTACTGTGTAGATCGGGTTACACCACGGTCATGGATTTGGCTAAGCTAGAAAAAAAGGCATTTTTTATTCCAACTCCGGGTCAATTTGAGCAAGAGTATTTGGCAAAATTATATCATGAAGTAAATTTGGTTCCGACAGCTTCTCAAGACGATTTTGTCATTGCTGATTTGAAACAAATCGATATGTTTAGAGGATTGCCTAAATTAAAAACAGAGGTAAATTGGTCGCAATTATTCGCTCTTTTCAAGGGTGAATGAAAATTCGGATCCTTTTCCAAAATCGCTCTCGACGTATATTTTTTCATTGTGAGCTTCAATGATGTGCTTTACTATGGAAAGGCCAAGACCTGATCCACCTTCGCTTCGAGCGCCGCTTTTGTCGACTCTAAAGAAACGTTCGAAGAGCCTTGGAATGTTGTGTTTTTCTATTCCTTCACCGTTATCTGTGATTCGGATGATGATTTTGTTTTTGATCAAATCCTCGATGGTCACCTCGGTGGTTCCGTTTTCTTTACCGTATTTAATTGAGTTCATGACCAAGTTAGTAATTACTTGCTCGATCTTCTCTTTGTCGGCATAAACATGGATGGGTTTTCTGTATTTTTTGTCAAACATCAAGATGATGTTTTTTTTGTCGGCACGCATTTCAAGTAAATCAAATACGTTTTGAATCAATTCGATGATATTGAAAGTTGAGTATTCAATATGTAAATCTCCCATTTCAAATTTGGAAATCATGTCCAAATCATTTACAATATAAACCAATCGTTCCACCCCTTTTTCTGCTCTTTCCAGATATTTTTTTCGCAAAATTTTATCATTTGCGGCGCCATCAATAAGAGTAGAAAGGTAGCCTTGTACAGTAAACAAAGGAGTTTTTAATTCGTGCGATACATTTCCTAAAAATTCGCGTCGGTATTCTTCACGTACTTTTAAGGTTTCGATCTCAAGTTTTTTATCAGTAGCAAACTTTTTTACTTCACGTGTTAAAGTTGCCATATCAGTCGTAATGGGTTGGCTTCTCAATGTAGTTGAATCCAAAAGCGAAACATCGTCGTAGATTTTTTTGACCCTTTTGTAAATAAAGTGTTCCACACGGTATTGTATGACAAAAAAGGAAAAAACACCAATGAAAAAGGCAAACAACAAACAGAATTGCCAGGAGAAAGTAAAGAAAACAGCTAATAATATACCTACTAAACCAGTAGAAAAAAGCATTACATAGAATGCTGATTTGATGGCAAAACGATAGGTTTTTTTAAAATTAACTGAAGTCATTCAATTCGTCTGATTTAGTTTTCAAATTTGTATCCAACTCCTTTGATTGTTTTGAACAAATCTTCTCCAATTTTTTCACGCAATTTTCTAATGTGAACATCAATGGTTCTGCCGCCCACAATTACTTCATTACCCCAAACTTTGTCAAGAATTTCTTCTCGTTTGAATACTTTCCCTGGTTTTGAGGCTAATAGATAAAACAATTCAAATTCTTTTCTCGGAAGTGATATTTCTCTGTCGTCAATTATGATTTTGTATTCTTCTCTGTTGATGATGATGTTGCCAAGGGTAAGGTTTTCGGTAGTAGCTCCTTCTGTTTCTTTAAGTCTTCTTAAAAGCGCCTTTACTTTGCTTACCAATAATTTTGGTTTGATTGGCTTGGCTATGTAATCATCGGCTCCAGCATCAAATCCGGCTACCTGAGAATAATCTTCGCTACGTGCTGTTAAAAAGGTAATGATCACATTCTGTAATTCTGGGAGTTTGCGAATTGCTTCACAGGCTTCCATTCCGTCCATTTCGGGCATCATTACATCCATGATGATAAGATTAGGAAGTTCTTTTTTTGCCACAGCAATCGCTTCTCTACCATTAGAGGCTGTTACAATTTTATATCCTTCTTGAGATAGGTTGTAACCAACAATTTCAAGAATGTCTTGTTCGTCATCTACAAGTAAAATTTTTATCTCTTTCTTTTTCATAAGGTGTGAAAATTATTATAGTCTGTAAATATACTATTTTATTGGATTCAATTTTTTTCTCAAAAACTATTAACCCAAATTTAATTTTGTAACATTAACTTAAACTTAAAAATACAAAATGATAAAATTCATGTAACATCGAATTTACACTGAGGCAGTTTCTTTGCACCAATAAAAAACAACAAAAATGAAATTAAGATTATCATTTCTATTCCTATTATTTAGTGTACTATCTTTTGCACAAAGCAAAGGTACAATTTCTGGAGTTATTACAGACAAAGATGCTAACAATGCAACTTTACCTTATGCGAATGTACTTGTTAAAGGTACTGCAGTTGGAGTGACTACAGATGAAAACGGAAAGTACTCACTTTCTTTAAGCGCTGGAAAACACACCCTTCAGTTTAGTTTTGTAGGTTATGAATCTATAGATGCTGTTGTAGATGTAAAAGCGGGTGAAACTATTGTTTTAAACAAGGCTTTAGGTTCTGGTGGATATAAACTAGAAGATGTAGTGATCAAGACTGTAACTAAAAGTAGAGAAAAAGAAAGCGCTCTTTTATTGGACCAAAAAAATTCAAACGAAATCAAACAAAGTATTGGTGCGCAAGAATTATCTAGAAAAGGAGTTAGTGATGTGGCAACTGCCGTAACAAAAACAACCGGAATCACTAAACAAGAAGGTTCAGGAAATATTTTTGTAAGAGGTTTAGGGGATAGATATAATTCTACAACCATGAACGGTTTACCAGTTCCATCAAACAATCCAGAGAAAAAGAACATCAATTTGGATATATTCTCAACCAACATCGTTGAATACGTTTCTATTGATAAAGTTTACAGTAGTAAATTGTATGGAGATTTTGCTGGAGGAAATGTAGACATCGTTTCTAAAGACATCAAAGGAAAAGGATACATCAATTTCAGTTTCGGTTCAAACACGAATTCGAATGCTACTTCAGAAGATGCTTTTTCATTACAAAGAGGATACAGTGCTTTTGGTTTTGGTAACAAATCCATTCCATCAAACTCGTTAACGCAATATAATTTTACTTCGTTACAATTAGAAGATAAATCACCAATTGGAGCTTCTTTCTCAGTAACAGGAGGAAATTCATTCAACGTAGGTTCAGCGGGTAAATTATCAGTTTTCGCAACACTTAATCATTCAAATGAATTCACGTCGATCAAAAATGGTCACGTAAAAAGCATCAACGGATCGGGTGTTATCAATAAAAGCTTTGATCAATTCGAATCTTTAAATTTTTCAACAAGTTCTACCGGAATGGTAAACGTTGGATACAAAATAAACAAAGCGAATAAGATTAACTTCAATACCGTTTACATCAATACGTCTTCGTTAACAAGAAAAGACTATGTAGGTTATTTCGTAGACGGTGGTGAAAACAACGATGGGTTTATCAGAAGAAACAAGTACGATAAAAACACCTTGATGATCAACCAATTATTAGGAGAACATACTTTAACGGAACGTTCAAAAATAAACTGGGGAGTTTCTTCTAATATCGTTAAAGGTGATCAACCTGATAGAACGCAAAATACATTGAATGGGAATCCAACAACGGGTTATTTAATCAACTCACAATCATTTGCTAATAACCACCGTTATTTCCAAGCTTTGACTGAAAATGAAGTAGCATTAAATTTTGCTGTGGATTATAAAATTGGAAAAAATGACATCGGCGAATACAAAGGAAAAATCACCGCTGGTTACAACGGAAGAATGAAAAAAAGAGATTTTGAGGCAACTCAATTCAACTTCAAAGCCAATGCTAACTTTTTAAATGTGGTAGTGGATGTAAATAATTTGGATGCTTTTTACAACCAACAAAATTACAGCAACGGTTATTTTGCTATTGCAACATTTAGAGGTGGATCTCAAACGCCAAACGCTACTAAACCGCAAACTTACAACGGAGATTTAATGATCAACGCTGGTTTCTTAACCGGAGAATACAAATTCAACAAATTGTCTGCAGTAGTTGGTTTACGTGCTGAGTCAGTGATTCAAAAAGTACAATGGAACACGTCATTGGATCCAGTTGGAGGAAAAGATCAATTAGATAAAATTGCATTTTTACCAAGTGTAACTTTAAAATACGAAATCAACGAAAAACAAAACTTGCGTTTTGGAGCTTCAAAAACATATACATTACCTCAATTTAAAGAAAGAGTATTGTTTGTATACGAAGACGTAGAAGAATCTAAAATCGGAAACCGTGATTTGTATGAATCAGACGATTACAACGTGGACTTGAAATGGGAAATGTTCCCAAAATCAGAAGAGGTAATTTCGGTAACTGCTTTTGGTAAATACATCCAAAATCCAATCAATGAAGTAACCATCGTTTCATCTACAAATGACATCTCTTTCATCAACACAGGAGATTTTGGTTACGCTGCTGGTGCCGAGGTAGAATACAGAAAATTGATTTTTGATTTCAGCGACGGAAATGCTAAAAAATTATCTGCAGGGATCAACGCTTCATATCTTTATACAGATCAAGATTTGAGTTCTTCTAAAGTAATCAAAGAAACGAATTACAATGTTTCTTTTACCAACACAAACAGTAAATTAACAGGTGCTTCCGATTTATTATTAAACGCTGATTTGTCTTATTTCTCTGAATGGAACGATAAGAAATCAAACTTGAATACGACCATTACGTATGCTTATTTCTCAGACAGAGTTTACGCTATTGGAACCAATGGTAGAGGAAATCAAGTAGATAAAGCATACGGATCATTAGATTTTGTTGCCAAATCAAAATTGACTCAAAACCTAGGACTTTCTTTTGTAGTAAAAAACCTTTTAGATCCAACGATCGATAGAGTTCAAGAAAACACAGCTGGAGACATCAGTGTGTTATCGTACAAAAAAGGATTGTCTATGGGATTGTCATTGAACTACCAGTTCTAATCTCAACGTACCTTCTATAAATTAAAGAGCAGCTTGTCTGCTCTTTTTTTATGGGTGCACGTGAACCGGGCTGTTCGCTGTATCTCTTGTTTCGTTCCCACTTCACAAGAGGATGTCGCTGCCATCCCTCGTGCAAAAGGGCGTGAACCGAACGGTAGCAGTGCCTTCAAGAAAATCAAAAGGAAGGAGCGCTTTTTGTCTTAACAATCTAAACATTCGCTTAATATTAAAACAAACTTTTGTTAAACAAACATTCATTTTCGCTTAACTTTCAAATGAAGTTACTGCCTCATATTTGCATCAACAAAATAACTATTAAATCAAATCAAAAAAACATGAAAAATTCAATGATTAAATTATTTGGACTTGTTGCGGTAGTAGGAAGCTTACTAACTTCTTGTGCAACTTCTACAGATGAACCAACTTCAACTTTTGTGGTGACTCCTTCCAATTTTCAAGGAACAATCAACGACGGTGAAGTAATTCTTGAAGCCAATATCACTTATTATTTAACAGGAAAGTTACAAATCAATTCGGGAGCTTCTTTAGTAATACCTGCAGGAACTCAAATTCTTGCTACAGGTGGAACAGCTGCTTACATTGCAGTGGCTCAAGGGGGTCAATTATTTGTAAACGGAACTGCTTCAAACCCAGTTGTCATGACTAGTGGTTTAACTACTAAAGCTGCAGGAGACTGGGGTGGGTTAGTAATCTGTGGTAGAGCGCCAATCAATACAGTATCAGGTGGTACAAGTACAGCACAATCAGAAGTAGCTGACTTAACTTACGGTGGTGCTATTGCTAACGATAATTCAGGTTCTATCCGTTACTTAAGAGTTGAGTATGCTGGAGCTGCATTTAGCGCAGTAAAAGAATTCAACGGTGTTTCTTTATTCGGAGTAGGTTCTGGAACAGTATTCGAATATGTTGAAACATACCACGGTGCAGATGACGGTTTCGAATTTTTCGGTGGAACAGTAAACACAAAAGGTTTGGTTTCTTACGGAAACGAAGACGATGCATTTGACTGGACAGAAGGTTGGAATGGAACAAATACGGATTGGTATGGTAAATCTGCTTTCGGAAAAGGAAACAGAGGGATTGAAGCAGACAACTATGAGTTTGGTTTCGCTAATACACCTATTGCTAACCCATCAATCACTAATTTATCATTAGTAGGTCCTGGTAGTACAGTAAGTTCTACAACATATCCAGAAAACGACGCATTAAAATTAAGAAGAGGAACTAAAGGTATCTTCGCTAACTTGCATTTATCTGGATTCGCAAAAGGATTCAATGTTGAGCACGATGAAACCATTGCTTTCGTTGGGACAGCTTTGAAAGCTACAAATGTATCTTACTCAGATATTACATCTAAAACTTCTGGAAAAAATACAGCAGGTGTTTCTACTTCAGTTGCTACAGTTGCTGATGAAACTACAACAGCTACAGGAGCAGGAGCAGGAGCAGCAGCACCATCTTGGTCTACAGGTTGGACAGTTTTACAATAAGTAAACAACTTAAAATAGTAAAAAATCCCTCCAAAAGAGGGATTTTTTTATTTTTGGTACAGAATTTGAAATGCTTTTATTATATTTGTTTCAATGAATATGCCTACAACCACTTTATAATTTGTGAATATGCCAAAAAATTACTTTTATATTTTACTTTTATTTCTTTGTTTTTCAGCTGCTTCAGCTGTAGCACAAGAATCAAAATCAACTTCAAGAGTTCAACCGAACTCAATTGAAGGACTTAGCTTTTACCCTAATCCTGTAAGTACAGGAAAAATTTATATCACTTCCAACTCTTCAGATGATAAAGAAATCATCATTTTTGACGTACTCGGGAAAAAAGTACTTCAAACGGTTCTTTCAGGTAGAGAATTGAACATAGGGAATTTATCTCCAGGGGTTTACATCATCAAATTCAAAGAGGGAGAAGCTTCAGAAACCAGAAAATTAATTGTAAAATAACATCTTTTTTAATTGATAATTAATTTACATTGAGTTATTTAAGTTGTAAAATATTTATTTACCTTTGTGAACTAATTAAAAATTAAATTATGAAAAAACTTTACACTTTATTTGCTATTATTGCTATTTCAGCATCAAATGCTCAAACCAATTTAATTCCAAATGGAAGTTTTGAAACTTGGACTGCAGGTGTTCCAGATTCTTGGTTCACTACGGGTTCAACAGTAACTCAAAGCACAACAAATTTTTACGCTGGAACAAGCTCTTTAGGTTTAACATCTCCTGCTTCAAGTAGTAAAACAATTAGCCCAACTACAGATACTCCTGTGACTCAAGGTGCAACTTATGTATTTTCTGGTTGGTATTTAGATAATGATGCAAACGCAAGATTTAGATTTTGGAATCAATTTCGAACTGTTGCTGGAACTAGTGGCTCTGATACAGGAGCGAATGCTTTACAGCAAACAGATTACTCTGTAAACTCACCTTCTTGGCAGTTTTTCACTGCTGAAGCAATGCCTAGTGCAACATCAACAGTTGCAAGACCAGGATTAAGAGTTTACCCTGAAACAGGTACTACTGGTGGTGGTGTTATCTATTTTGACGATATTAAGTTTTACGATAAAGCAACAATGGCAGTAGATAAAGTTAATTTTGATAGCCAAATTAAAATGGCAACAGTAATTACTGATGCCTTAACAATTCAAATGCCAACAAGAGCAACTGTAAATATCTATTCAATGGAAGGTAAATTATTCAGTTCTAATAGAGTTGATAGTAATGAAGCAATTAATACACAGTCTTTATCTGAAGGAGTATATATTGTTACTATTCAAAATGAATATGCCAAAACAAGTCGTAAAGTTGTAAAAAAATAATTACATTAACAACATACCCAAAGCACCAACGAAAGTTGGTGCTTTTTTTTGTGTTATTATTTTCAAAGAATGCTCTTTTTCTTTCCTATTTTTGCACCATGATTTCAAAAGAAGAAATATTCCAAATCGGTTCCAAAAAAGAATTTGAAAAAATGGCTCTAAAGGTGTTTCGGCACCAATTTGACCATAATGGAGTATACCAACAATTTTGTAATTTACTTAGCAAAGATAAAACCAACGTAAAATCGTTGAACGAAATCCCTTTTTTACCGATTCAGTTTTTTAAAACCCATCAAGTGCTTAGTTCTTCGCAGCCCATACAACAAACGTTTACCAGTAGTGGCACAACCGGAATGACGACCAGCCAACACCTTGTTACAGATACTTCTTGGTACGAGGAAAGTTATCAAAAGGCTTTTGCGCAATTCTATGGTGCTATTGAGGATTATGCCGTTCTTGCCTTGTTGCCATCCTATTTGGAGCGCGAAGGTTCTTCTCTTATCTATATGGTAAACGATTTAATGGAACGTTCCAACCATCCTGAAAGTGGCTTCTATTTAAACAATTACGAGGAATTTGCCGCAAAGCTAATCGAACTAGATCAAGCGGGACAAAATGTACTTGTCATAGGGGTAACTTATGCTTTATTGGATGTCATTGAACATCAAAAATTCCGCTTAAAAAATACCATCATCATGGAAACAGGTGGAATGAAAGGGAAAAGAAAAGAAATGATTCGTGAGGAATTGCATGCCGAACTTTGTGAAGGATTTGGGGTGTCTACGATCCATTCAGAATATGGGATGACCGAATTGTTATCGCAAGCCTATTCGCTTGGCGAGGGTATTTTTGAATGCCCAAATTGGATGCAAATTCTTATTCGTGATACGGAGGATGCTTTGTCTTATGTCGAACCACAAAAAACAGGCGGTATCAATGTGATAGACTTGGCAAATTACAATTCGTGTTCGTTCATTGCTACACAAGATTTGGGAAAAAAATATCCCAATAATTCGTTCGAAGTATTGGGACGTTTTGATCATTCCGATATAAGAGGGTGCAACCTAATGGTTATTTAACGCGCACCACAAAATAATTCTTTTTACCACTTTGCAACAAGATAAATTGGTCGTTTATTAAGTCGGCCGAACTAATATTGTACGTTTCAGTAACTTTTGTTTTATTGACTGCAATCGAGTTGGCACTCAACGCACGTCTGGCTTCCCCATTCGATTTTAAGAAGCCTGTTTGTTCGTTTAGTATTTCTACAATATTCAATTCATTTTCTACCAATTCACGCGCTATAGTTGCTTGGGGTACCCCGTCAAATATTTCTAAAAATGTAGCTTCATCCAATTGTTTTAAATCTTCTGAAGTGGCGTTACCAAACAAAATGGCCGACGCTGCAATGGCTTTTTCTAATTCTGCTGTGCCATGTACAAAAGTCGTAACTTCTTCTGCTAATTTTTTCTGAAGTACACGTAAGTGAGGCGCTTCGTGATGGGTTGCAATCAATTCATTTACCGTTTCTTGGTCTAGAAATGTAAAGATTTTAATGTATTTTTCGGCATCAACATCGGTCGTGTTCAACCAAAATTGGTAAAATTTATAAACCGAAGTTTTGTCTGCTGTTAACCATACATTTCCACCTTCCGATTTCCCAAATTTTGAACCATCTGCTTTGGTAATCAAAGGACAAGTCATGGCGAAAGCTTTTGCACCTTCTCCGTTGATACGGCGAACCAATTCGGTACCTGTTGTAATATTTCCCCATTGGTCTGAACCTCCCATTTGCAATAAGCAATGGTGAGTTTTGTATAAATGGTGGAAATCATATCCCTGAATCAGTTGGTAGGTAAACTCAGTAAAGCTCATTCCTTCCCCTTCGGCTCCCAAACGTTTTTTAACGGAATCCTTTGCCATCATGTAGTTTACGGTAATACGCTTACCAACATCACGTGCAAAATTGATGAATGAAAAATCTTTCATCCAATCGTAATTATTCACCAATAAAGGTGCGTTTACTGCGGCCGAATTAAAATCTAAAAAGCGAGATAAAACCGATTTTATCCCGGCTACATTTTTCTCTAAAGTGGCTTCATCCAATAAGTTACGTTCATCTGATTTTCCAGATGGGTCGCCAATCATTCCAGTAGCACCGCCAACCAAAGCAATAGGTTTGTGGCCAAATTTTTCCAAATGAACCAACAAAATAATAGGCACCAAACTTCCAATATGAAGGGAATCACTGGTTGGGTCAAATCCAATGTAAGTCGTTGTCATTTCTTTAACCAATTGTTCTTCGGTACCGGGCATCATATCGTGAATCAATCCACGCCACTGCAATTCTGCTACTAAATTCTTCATCTTACTCAATATATTTCTGCAAATATAACAATTGTACCCCGCTTTTACAATCTGAATACTTTACAAATTGTAATTATGATTTGGCATAGATTTTTTCGGAGAATGTATTGTTTACTTATTTTTTTGAAAGGCGGAAAAGCATATCTTTGTTATATGATATTAGTTACTGGAGCTACTGGTTTGGTTGGGTCACATTTGTTGCTGCATTTGTTGCAAAACGATGGGAAAAACGTGCGTGCGTTGTACAGAAAAAAAGCGCAGATTGACACCGTTAAAGCACTTTTTGAAAGCAGAGGTCTGTTGGATTTATTTGATGCCATTGAATGGACTCTTGGTGATATTTTGGATGTTCCAAGTCTCGAAATAGCTTTTCAAGAGGTCTCGCAGGTGTATCATTGTGCTGGATTGATTTCTTTTGATCCAAGCGATGAGTTAGCCTTGCGTAAAACCAACATTGAAGGTACTGCTAATATTGTGAATTTCTGTATTGATAGACAGGTTAAAAAGCTCTGTCATGTTTCGTCGATTGCTGCTTTAGGAGATTTAGAAGCAAATGAAACGGTTGTTAGCGAAACGACCCAATGGAATCCCGAACGTTTGCATAGTGATTATGCGATTTCAAAATATGGCGCCGAAATGGAAGTTTGGCGAGGTCATCAAGAGGGCTTACAAGTTGTGATTGTGAATCCGGGTGTCATTCTGGGTGCAGGTTCTTGGATCCAAGGAAGCGGTCTATTATTCAATCGCGTTTGGAATGGACTTTCTTTTTATACCAAAGGAATTACCGGTTATGTAGCCGTTGAAGATGTGGTGCGCATCATGAGTACTTTGATGCAAAGCGAGGTAGAAGGGGAACGCTATGTCGTACTTTCTGAGAACCTCAGTTATGAAACCATTATCGCTAAAATTGCCCAAAGAATGGGAGTGAATTCTCCTTCAAAATTAGCTACTTCATGGATGTTGCAGTGGGCGTGGCGCATCGATTGGGTATTGTCATGGTTTGGCAAGAAACGATTTTTGACACACCAAGGTGCAGAAAGCCTTCAGAACAGGGATTTGATTTCGAATGAAAAAAGCAAGATGGACCTACCATTTGAGTATGAATCCATCGATAGTTGTTTGGATAGAGTAGTACCTGTTTTTTTGAAAAATTATAAGATCTAACTTTTTCAAGGTATATGAGTAAATAGTTGTTATAATTAAACGAGCCCGATAATTAATTATCGGGCTCGTTTTTGAATTGGTTTTTATTTATTTTAAACCTTCTACTTTGGCTTTCACTTCATCAAGTGATCCTTCAAAAACTTGAACGTTTACATTGCCTTTTTCAGAAGTTGTAACGGTAGCTTTAGCTTTTCCGTTTTCATTTTTGATTTCGACTTTTACATTTTTTGCACCGTCTTTAGCACAACATGCTTTTTCACTTTCTTTTGGAGCAATGAATTTTCCATCCGCACCATAGTGAGATAAACATACTTCTTTTTCTTCTGCTGAACAACCCAATGAGTCACACATTTTTGCGCATTCGTCTTTGGTCATTGTAGCACATTTTGTTAAGTCACATTTACCCATGTTTTCAGAACAGTTAGGGCTCATTTCGATGATGGTGCATTTTACTTCTTTCAATTCACCACCTTCGTGACCACCACCTAAAATCGGAGCAATTACCAATCCAATCAAACACGTTAATTTGATTAAGATGTTCATAGATGGTCCAGAAGTATCTTTAAATGGATCTCCAACTGTATCTCCAGTAACAGCTGCTTTGTGTGCATCAGAACCTTTGTAAGTCATTTCTCCGTTGATTTCAACACCTGCTTCAAATGATTTTTTAGCATTGTCCCAAGCTCCACCTGCATTGTTTTGGAACACAGCCCAAAGCACACCAGAAACGGTAACTCCTGCCATATATCCACCAAGCATTTCTGCAATCAATTGGTTGTTATCTCCATAAACTAATTTTCCTAAAAGAACGATAGCAATAGGGAAACCAATGGTTAAAATTCCTGGTAACATCATTTCACGTAAAGCTGCTTTTGTAGAAATTTCTACACATTTTCCGTATTCTGGTTTACCTGTTCCTTCCATGATTCCTGGAATTTCTTTGAACTGACGACGTACTTCATATACCATGTCCATCGCAGCTTTTCCTACAGAATTCATTGCTAATGCAGAGAATACAACTGGAATCATACCTCCCACAAACAACATTGCTAATACAGGAGCTTTAAAAATATTGATTCCATCAATACCTGTAAACGTAACATAAGCAGCAAACAAGGCCAATGAAGTCAATGCCGCTGAAGCAATTGCAAAACCTTTACCGGTTGCAGCTGTAGTATTACCTACAGAATCCAAAATATCAGTTCTTGTACGAACTTCTTTTGGTAATTCACTCATTTCAGCGATTCCACCTGCGTTATCAGAAATAGGTCCGAACGCATCGATAGCTAATTGCATTGCTGTAGTTGCCATCATTGCAGATGCTGCTAAAGCCACACCATAGAAACCTGCAAAGGCGTAAGATG
>JACCDN011046240.1_pt1 | contig 22083 bp, 18 predicted proteins | sample 7441691 | NCBI WGS metagenome assembly JACCDN01 (sample SAMN15323439, study PRJNA562643) | freshwater metagenome | isolation source: river surface water | place: USA:Blue River Watershed | collected 2017-08-16 | reverse complement strand
ATGTTTAAAGCAGATATATTTTGTAATTCTTTAAAAGATATTATATTAGCTTTTAGCAATAGCTTCTATGCATGGAGGACAAAAGAAATAGAGTTTTAAGTACAACTGACTGAAGTCGCTGGCTTAGGATTGAGCTTGTAAAGCAGATTCAATACTAAAGTACTGTGTTAGTGCGTAGATATTGCATCTACTGCGTAACATGAGTTAATAAGGATATAGGCAGCATCAACTTTATATTATTTCACCTTCTAAAACCTAAAAGGGCGAAAATCCTGTCCATAAAAAAAGCCGTTAGTATAGCGCGGTGAAACTTATTGACTTTTATAGCTAACTAAGTAAAATTAGCTCGTTCCTTTATTAAGTTTTAGGTGTTTAATTGATAGAAGTTATAACCCAGTTCTTTAAGAGCTTGAGCCCTTTAAAGCTAAGCTTAATTGGCGGTTCAATACTAGCATTTATTATTCTTTTTGTGATGTTTTTATCGCGAGTTTCAACCGGAGAGATGAAAGTGCTATATTCCGACCTTGATATGGAAGATAGCAATAAAATAATTCAAGAACTGGAAAACAAAAAAATAGCTTATCAGCTCCATTCAAATGGAACAGTAATTAAAGTGCCAAGTGACCAAGTATCCCGTATCAGAGTAAGCTTAGCGCAAATTGGAGTGCCAAATAAAGGATCCGTAGTAGGGTATGAAGTATTTGATAAGGAAGATGGGATAAGCGCCACTAATTTCTCTCAAAATATAAAATTATTAAGAGCGCTGGAAGGAGAATTAGCAAGAACCATTTCTGGGCTGGAACAAGTGGAGAAATGCCGTGTCCATTTGGTTTTACCAGCTAAGCAAATATTTTCTCAAGATAAGGAAGAACCAAGAGCTTCATTAGTTTTAAAATTTAAAAAGAATAAAAGCTTAACTAAAGCTGAAATAGAAGCCTTAAGCCACTTAGTAGTTACCGCAGTGCCAGGGTTAGATCAAAAAAATATAACTATCGTAGACAATAGCGGTAAATCCTTAAGAATAGGAACCCAAGAAGAAGATAATTTCAGTGGCGCCAAAAATGATGAATATCGCGTGGCGTACGAAAACAGAATTAAGAAAATTATAGAAGATTTGTTAGGACAATCGCTGGGCGCTGGAAAAGTTAAAGCGCAAGTTACTGCTATGATGAACTTTGATAGGGTGGTAACTAATTCTGAGATTTACGATCCTGATAGTGCAGTTGTAAGGTCTACACAGGTTTCAGATGAGAGAGAAAGCACTCCTGTCGCAAGCGGTGAAGATAGCGTAGATATGTCAGTTGCAAATAATTTGCCAAATTCGGGCGCGGAAGATTCTAATAAATCTAATGCGACTGTTGAAAAAAGCGAGCAAACAACAAACTATGAAATATCTAGAACAGTAAAAAATTATATAAGCGAAGTAGGAGCGATCAAACATTTATCTATTGGCATATTAGTAGATGGTACTTACAAAAAAAATGCTGATTCTCCTTTAGAATATATTCCTCGAACTCAAGAAGAACTTGAAAAAATTAAAAACTTAGTCAAGTTTGCAGTAGGGTTTAACGAAGAAAGAAATGATCAAATAGAAGTTATAAATATGCAATTTTCTAATGACTCAAACTTGCCGTTAGAAGTTGAAGACAATATTAGTTGGATTAGGGAAGAATTGCCAAATTTATTCCAAACCGTTGTATTTGCTATAGTGGTGATATTAGTATTAATAACTGTTATTAGACCTATTGCTTTGAAAGCATTTGAAGTGAGGAAAGGCGAAGAGGTTTTACTGGCTGGTCTTGGAAATATGCCCAGCACTTCTTCTCCAGCTACTCCTAGTAGGATGAATGAAAAAGAAGGGGATGAAGATGATATAAAACAAGAAAGAAGACGCAATACCCAGATGAATACTCATCGAGTTAATGAATTTATTGTCTCTCATCCTCAGGAAACAATATCGATATTACGTAAATGGTTTAAAGAAAATAGCTAAATGAGCGATGATATATTAAAGCTTACTGGAATTCAAAAAGTTGCAATAGTATTATTGTCTATTCCAGAAGAAAATGCTACTAAGATACTTTCGATGATGACAGAAGAAGAAATTAAAGAAGTTTCTCATGCAATGTCGAATCTTGGCAGTGTAAAACCAGAGATAGTTGATAAGTTAATGGAACAATTAAGCTATGACGTTTCCGTTGGTAGTTCGTTTTTAGGAGATTTTTATACTACCAAAAAATTACTAGAAAAAGTTTTGGATCCAGAACAAGCCGCGCACATCATTGCTGAACTTACAGGTCCGCAAGGAAAAAATACTTGGCAAAAACTTACCAATGTTAATGAAGAACTATTAGCTTTATATTTAAAAAATGAGCATCCTCAAACAGCAGCATTAGTTTTATCTAAGATCGCTCCTGAGCACGCAGCAAAAGTTCTTAGCATCCTGCCGGATAGATTTGCTTTTGAGGTTATTTCTCGAATGCTTAACATAGGAGCAGTCAAAAAAGAAGTATTGGATGGTCTAGAAAAAACCTTGCGCCAAGAATTTGTTACTAATACTTCTCGAGCCCGAAAACGCGATAGTCATAATCTTATCGCTGATATATTTAATAGACTAGAGCGTAGCGTTGAAGCTAAGTATATGTCGATGCTGGAAGAAAATTTACCCGAGATAGCGGCTAGCATAAAGAACTTAATGTTCACCTTTGAAGATTTAGCTAAGGTTAATCCGAAGAGTGTACCAAGATTACTAAGAGATATAGATAAATCAAGGTTGGTTGTCGCGTTGAAAGGTAGCTCTGAAGAATTGCGTAATGTATTTTTCTCTAATATGTCACAAAGAGCGGCTAATATAATTATAGACGAACTTAATTCTCTTGGACCAGTTCGTGCACGAGAGGTGGATAACGCAAGAGCAGAAATAGTAAACTTAACCAAAACCTTAATTGAAAACGGCGAGATAGAAGTTTTGATGGATGATAAAGATGAATTTATAATATAATTTTTATGGCTAAACATAAAAAATTTGTTTTTCAAGAATTACCAAAGTTAGCAGTAGCTAATTTTTATAGCAGTCAAGCAGGTCCTTCTAGAGGAGAAGAAGAATTAATTAATAGTGTTATCACTCAACATTTCAACAATATAGTTAATAAGGAAGAAGGAGAAAATAACGCAGCAGGTAGCTTAAGTGAAGAGTTAGCAAAAAAAGATGAGAATAAAGCAGAAGCAGTAGATATAGAACAAATCAGGCTGGAGTCCTATAATAAGGGTCTAGATGCTAGCAAAGCTGAGTATGAAGAGATAATTGATGGTTTGAAAGCTGATAATAACCTTGCTGAAATGTTGCAAGAAAAATTATCCGAAATCTGTCAAATCTCCGATATTAATGTTCAGGCAGCTAGATTGTCCGCTTCTCTCCTCTCTGATCTTTTAAAAAAAATATGTTTGATTTTACCTATTGACTTTGAGCAGCTACTAAGAACGCAATTGCTAAAGACTATCCAAGAATTTTATAATGAAGGAAAAATAAAATTAATAATCCATCCTACCCGTACGCACATTTGCAATAATATTTTACACGCAAATGATCTACCACCGAAACTAAAAGACCATTTACAAATAGTAGAAGATTCTAATATTGATAAAAACAGCTGCCGACTTGAGTGGAATGACTCACATTTTGACTACAACCAATCACAGTTGATTAAGGAAATCCAGGATATTTTAGAGCAACTACAAAATATTATAGAATAACTCAGGTACATATATGAAAAACAGTGACAATCCTAACAATACTGAAGGTAATGAACTAACCATTGAAGCATTATACGATATTCCTGTGCAGCTATCGGTAGTGCTCGGCAAAACAACAATGCAGCTAAGTAGTCTATTAAAGCTTGGTCGCGGAGCAGTTATCGAACTGGAGAGAAACGTTGGTGACCCAATAGATGTTTACGTAAATAATAAAATTGTTGCTAAGGGAGAGATAGTTATAGTAGATAACAAGATTGGAGTGACTCTCACTGAAGTGGTGGCAAATGAAAAATTATAGTTAATTACCCGATTTGATCAAGCTTCTAGCAGTGCTAAAATTCAGCTAACAACAATTTTTTTAATCACCATAAATGCTCAAAAGTTGTTTTTCATCTTACCAAAATGGGAAAATATGAAAATTATGAGGTTGTTAGATTTGAATTTGCGCTAGAAGCCATTTTTTTGCTAGCGGTGATAAAAACGGGTAAACTTTAGTATGAATCCGCTGATAATAGAGTTTAAGACAGGTGATTTCCTGGATGGTTAAGCTGGAATATTCTATTAATTGTTGGCAGTATGGCACTAGAGTTAAGTTTTCAAATTCTAGGTAATTGCTATTCTCTACTGCTGGTTTAATATACATCAGATTCTCAATCCTAATCCCAAATTTTTCGTGTAAATAATATCCAGGTTCATTAGAGACAACCATTCCACTTTTTAAAGTAATATTACTATATAAGCTTATATTCTGCGGTCCTTCATGGACATTTAGAAAATTACCTACTCCATGACCAGTACTGTGGGGATAATCTTCACAATCCTGCCAAAGAAATTGGCGCGCTAGAATATCTAAGCAAGCACCAGAAACATTACCAGGGAACCGAGCGGCAGATAAAGCCAAATGACCTTTCAGAACTTGAGTATAACGTTTTTTTTGCTCAGTGGTAGGATTACCAATGACTATTGTTCGAGTAATATCCGTAGTAGCACCCATATACTGCCCGCCAGAATCAACAAGGAGCAACCCTTGTCCGTTTACTTGCTTAGCAGCAGATTGGGTCGCCCGATAATGAATTATAGCGCTATTTTCTTGAAAGCCGCAGATAGTAGGAAAACTATCCATCACATACTCTTTATGCTGTCTTCTTAAAGAGGTCAGAAGCTGCCCTAATTCATATTCAGTTATTTCAGCTGGAAGAGAGCGCGCCGCATAGGATAAAAACTCACACACCGCTATAGCATCCTTGACATGAGCGCTGGCAGCATTAGAGAGTTCTATTGCATTTTTGCATGCTTTGAGGATCTGGCAAGGATCAATTATTTTCTCTACTTGCTTATTCCCCAGCAAACTCATAATAAACAGATTAGTGGAACTTTCATCAACTAAAACTTTTCCTTCAATGCTCAGTAATTTTGCTGGTAGGGAATTTTCAGCTAAAAAAGTAATCTCTGGTCTTTCGTCATTAACGCTTTGCGGAATTCGCTGCGGATCTATAAATAAATAAACATGGGTATTGGTCAATATTAACGAGCTAAGCATTAATGGAGAGTATAAAGTATCGGAGGCTCTAAGATTTAGCAGCCAACAAATGGAATCAACCGCAGTGACAACCAACGCTTCAGCTTCATATTTTTTAAGCGTTTGGCGGCAAATATTAATCTTATCGTTATGTGGCTGCCCAGCAAATTCTAGCGGATAAATAGATACTTCTGAAGAAGGCTTTAACGGTTTATTAACCCAAATTTTATCAATTAGGTTGATATCCAACGGCTGAAAAGTCAAAATAGAGCAGGAAAAAGCTTGCAACATTTTAGCATTAAAGAGCCGTGGGTCATAGCCAATAACCAGCTTATTTTCTCTCGTTTCTTTTAGTTCTGTAATAACCGCCTGCCAGTTAAAGCTGCGCAGCTGCTTTAGATCATAGATTTGGAAAAGACTATCATCAAGCTCATAGCGACTTTGCTCTAAATATCTGCCATCTGTAAAAAACAAGGCGGCATTTACTAAAATCACCGCTATTCCATTAGAGCCCGTAAAGCCAGTAATATAAGTTAAGCGATGCGCATACTCAGCTGGGTATTCGCTCATATACTCATCATTAGGAGGTATTATATAGCCATTGATATTGTATAAGCTAAATAATTCCCTTAATTCACTAACACACTGTTTTATCATATTTTATTTCTTTGGATTATATTATTCCATTCATTTTCATTAATAATTTGGATGCCCATTTCCCCGGCTTTTTTAAGCTTGCTGCCAGCATCATTACCAGCTACTACAAGATTTGTACTAGCAGTAATGTTGCTGGCGACGATGGCTCCTAATCTCTCAGCGTGAGATTTTGCTTCTGCGCGCGACATTCGCTCTAACGAACCAGTGAAAACAATCACCTTGCCTGTTATTAAGCTTTTTACAGATTGTTCATCCTGGTAGTCTGTAATATTTAAGATAGAGGCAAGTTGTTTTATTATTCCCCAGTTTTCCGCAATTTTTAAAAACTCTATCATATCATTCAGAGTTTTATCTCCTAATCCTTGAATGTTAGCTAGTTTTGAATATATGCTGAGGACACCTGCCCGCAGCTCCTCCATTGCCGCTAAAAAATTAGCGAGCTTCTTAAATTCTCGGGCAAGCAGCTTAGCGCTGGTTTCACCAATATGTCTAATACCCAAAGAATATATAAATTTATTAAGGCTGATCTCTTTGGCTTTTTCAATATTATTATACAAATTCTCCACTGATTTTGTTCCCCATCCTGGCTTATTTTCAAGCGGGCATAAGCTATTATCACTTTTTTGCTTTAAATAAAAAATATCTACCTGATCGTTAATTAACCCTTCTTCAAGTAAAAATCTAATTTGCTTTTTTCCTAGCCCCTCAATATTCATTGCATCCCGAGAAACAAAATGGCATATTCGTGCGTACGTTTGTGCAGGGCAATTTAGCTTATTGCCACATCTAATTATCGCATCTTCCTTACTATAATGCAGGAGGGCATTGCATGAAGGACAATGCGCAGGCATTTGGAATTGATGAGCTGTGGCATCACGCAGGTTCACATCTACTCCCGTAACTTGCGGTATTACATCCCCTGCCCTTTGTAAGAAAACATAATCGCCTATGCGTATATCTTTCTTGATGATTTCTAAGTAATTATGGAGAGTTGCTCTACCAACCATTACTCCACCAATAGCTAAAGGCTCCAGCTCAGCTACAGGGGTTAGAACACCCGTTCTGCCTACCTGGATAGTTATCCTTAAAAGTTTAGTTCTGCCAATTATTGCTGGAAATTTATGGGCTATAGCAAATCTAGGGCTCCTTGCAATATAGCCCATTCGCTCCTGCAAAACGAAATCGTTAAGCTTGTATACTACACCGTCTATCTCGTACTCTAGGGTTTCTCTAACTGTTTTAAGTTGTTCATAAAACTTTAGCATTTCCTCTAAGTTACTAGCAAGCATGCTAAAAGAATTAACGACAAACCCTAGTTGCTTTAAGGTAATTAACAGTTCTTGTTGAGTACCAGCTATTCTTTGACTTACCTGCCCTACTGCATAGACAAAATATTTTAAAGGACGCGCAGCAGTAATATTAGAATCTAACTGCCGAATTGAACCAGCAGCAGCATTACGGGGATTGGCAAATTGTGATTTGCCAATATTTTCCTGCAAAGTATTTAAGGCAGCAAAATCTGCTTTATTTAAGTAGATTTCTCCCCTTACTTCCATTATTTCGGGAGCATTTTGCAGCTGGTGCGGAAAGTTCTTAATCGTCTTAATATTAGCAGTAATATCCTCACCTACAAAACCGTCTCCTCTAGTGCTTGCCACCTGCAACTTACCCTTCTCATACAACGCAGCAAAGGAAAGACCATCAATTTTTGGCTCACAGAAAATAGGAGAAAAATAATCCAGGGAGAGAAAATTCCTGATCTTACTTACAAAATCTTCTACATCTTTGACGCTAAAAGCATTGCTTAAGGAAAGCATTGGCGCTTTGTGCTTAATTTTAGCAAACTTTTCCGCTACTACTAAGCTACCTACTCTTTTTGAAGGGCTGTTAGGCAAAACAAGATGAGGAAATTTTTGTTCTAGCGCTAAGTTGATATTAAATAATTGATCATATTCCGCATCCGAGATAAGAGGATTATTATCTTCAAAATAAGCTTTATTATGCTTATCTATCTCTAAGCTGAGTATTTTTAACAAATCTGCTGCTTCGTGTTCAGAGATTTTATTAAGGTCAATATCAATTGATTTCTTCATTTTTTGCTTTTGTCATTACCTCTCGCCACTACAGTAACTAATTAGCTTATAATTATCAAAAAGTATATATGTTACTTATTGCAGCTTGTTAAATTATCTAGACCTGCTATCATTTTACCAGTTAAAAAAATACATATCTATAGGTTAGCCAGTGAGCAGTTTAGCAGATACAGACCAGGAAATTTATCAAATAATTAAAGCCGAAGCACAGCGCCAAAATGATTATATAGAATTAATTGCCTCTGAAAACTTTGTCAGCAAAGCTGTCTTAGAAGCGCAAGGTTCTTGCTTAACTAACAAATATGCGGAAGGGTACCCAGGAAGACGATGGTATTGCGGCTGCCATGAAGTTGATAAAGCCGAAAACCTTGCAATTGCTAGAGCGCAAGCGCTGTTTAATTGTAAATACGCTAACGTGCAGCCTCATTCGGGATCACAGGCTAATCAAGCAGTATTCCTAGCCCTTCTACAGCCAGGGGACACTATATTAAGCATGTCCTTAAACAGCGGAGGTCACTTAACGCACGGTGCAGCAGCCAATATCTCAGGAAAATGGTTTAAGCCTATTTTTTATGGAGTAAATAAAAATAGTTTCTTAATAGATTACGAGGAAGTAGAAAAACTGGCATTAAAGCATAAACCAAAATTAATTATTGCTGGCTATTCTGCCTATTCAAGAACAATAGATTTTTCAATATTTAGGCAAATTGCCGATAAAGTTGGGGCATATTTTATGGCAGATATTGCCCATATAGCCGGTATAGTGGCAGCTGGCTATCATCAAAGCCCTTTGCCATATGCAGATGTTGTCACTTCCACTACTCATAAAACTCTCAAAGGTCCAAGAGGTGGCATTATTTTATCTGATAATGAAGAAATTGGCAAAAAAATTGACCAAGCTTTATTTCCGGGTTTGCAAGGCGGTCCATTAATGCACGTGATAGCCGCTAAAGCCGTAGCTCTCGGAGAAGCATTAAAGCCAGAATATAATAATTACATCAAGCAGTTATTAAGCAACGCCAAAACCCTTAGCTCCACTCTCCAAAAACATGGTTTGCACATTATAACTGGCGGCACTGATAATCATATGGTATTAGTGGACTTACGGGAACTTAGCATAACTGGCAAAATAGCTGCTGAATCGCTTGATAGAGCTGGAATTACCTGCAATAAAAATACCATCCCCTTTGACCAACATTCGCCTTTTGTGACCTCAGGGATTAGGCTAGGCACTCCTGCTTGCACTACCAGAGGCTTTAAAGAAGAGGAATTTATACAAGTTGGCGAGATGATTACAGAAATTATTGAGGGCTTAAGAAAGCAGGAAGATAATAGTAAAACCGAACAAAAAATATGGCAACAAGTGCAATCTCTTGCTAAAAAGTTTCCTATTAACTAGCATTTATTTTCTAGTAGCAAATCCTTAAATTTTGTTGTATTAGCAAATAATCTTACTCTCATAAAATTTATTAATAAAAGATGGAAACAAATACTAATAAAAAAAGCATAAGTACCGCAACCGAGATACTTTCCCTCCTTAAGCTTATAGCAATCGCTTTAGTAATTAGAATTTTTTTGGTTGAGCCTTTCTTTGTCCCTACTGGTTCTATGAAAAATACTATCATTGAAAATGATTATATATTTTCTACTAAATATACATATGGCTATAGTAAACATTCTTTTCCGTTTAGTCCTAATATCTTCAGCGGCAGAATTTTTGCTTCTGATCCTGCAAGAGGAGATATAGTAATTTTTCGTCCGCCGCATAATATGGATATTAGGTATATTAAAAGACTAGTGGGATTGCCAGGAGACAAAATTCAGCTAATCAATGATATAATATATATTAATGATAAAGCTATTGAGCGCGAGGAAATAGGGGAATGCAGCGACGAAGATGGACAACGATACAAAAAATATAGGGAAACTCTACCCAATGGTGTTAGCTACTTTTCTTATAAACATGCGCAAAATGATCCGATGCTGCCAAATCATCGATATAGCACTACTGAAACATTTCATGTGCCACAAGATAAGTATTTTTTCCTCGGCGACAATCGCGACGCCTCAAATGACAGTAGAATAGAGCTAGGTTTTGTGCCTTTTGAGAATTTTATAGCCAAAGGACAATTTATATTATTTTCTACCAAGGAACAACTATGGGTAGCTCAGGGAAAGATCTTAGAAAGAGTCACGCGAATATGGACGTGGCTTTGTTCAATAAGGTTTAATAGAATATTTAAAAGCCTATATTCCCTAGATGGATAAAAGAAATGATTAGCGCTAATCAAATAAAAGAGCTTGAGAATGCTATAAATTATGCGTTCAACAATAAAAGCCTGCTTATAGAAGCTTTAAGTCACCCTTCTTTAAAACAACGACAAAGCAAGACGCCAATAAAAAACTACGAAAGACTAGAGCTACTAGGAGATGCAATATTAAACTTCATTATTACTGAGCTTTTATTTAAAAGACATGCTACTGGCAGCGAGAGCAAACTAGCAAAAATCAGAGCATGTTTAGTAGGGCGAGATAGTATATGTGCTGTTGCGTCGGAGTTTGATCTGTCTAAATATATTATCATGACGTTAGGCGAGGAACATGGAGGAGGACGCAATAATCCTAACAATATAGAAAATACCATGGAAGCTTTAATTGCAGCTATTTATCTTGACAGTAACATTGAAACTATTACTCAAATAGTTAAGAATTGGTGGGGAAGTTTCTTAGTCACTGATAATGACATCAATGATCCTAAAAGCGAATTGCAAGAATGGTCTCAGTCAAATGGCGGCGATAAACCGATATATACGGTTATTCAACGAGAAGGACCATCTCATTGCTCAACTTTTACAGTAATAGTAAAAGTACAAATCTACCAAGCTACAGGACAAGGTAGTTCTATTAAAGCTGCTCAAAAACAGGCTGCCCAAAAGCTATTGGAGGAGATAAATAAAACCTATTAGTAAGAATTAAGCAAATGGATAAAGAAAAGCAAAAATTGGTTTCAGTATGTATAATCGGCAAGCCCAACGCTGGCAAGTCCTCTTTGCTTAACTGCCTAATTGGTCAAAAAATCTCTATTGTAACTCATAAAGTACAAACTACTCGCTCTATTATCACCGGCATTATTACCCTTAGTGATACTCAAGCCATTATTTTTGATACTCCCGGTATATTCGAACCGTCTAGGCGCCTTGAAAGAGCTATGGTAAGGTGTGCATGGTCTAGCTTAAATGGCGCAGATATAGTCATGTTGATAATAGATAGCGCCAAAAAGCTAGATGATTTAACTATAATGATATTAAATAGGCTAATAGAGATAAAAATAACGCCAGTCTTTTTGCTAAATAAAACTGATTTAAAATCACCGCAACTTGACATTATTACTAGTTATCTGCAACACCATTTTATCAACCCAACAATTCTTAAGATCTCCGCCTTACTTGGCACAGGAATAAAAGAATTAATCCCCATAATTTGCAGTTATGCCAAACAAACGCCTTGGCTTTATGCAGAAGATGATATTACTAACCTGCCAATGCGCTTTTTAGCTGCTGAGATAACTAGAGAACAGCTATTTTTAAACCTGCATGATGAGCTGCCATATAATTTAACTGTGGAAACTGAACAATGGCAAACTCTGTCTGATAAATCGACAAAAATTCATCAAAATATTATTATTTCTAAGGACAGTCACAAATCAATAATACTAGGCAAAGGCGGAAGTAAAATCAAAGAAATAGGCTCAAAAGCCCGAATAGAAATTGAAAAGACACTAGGATTAAAAGCTCATCTATTTTTGTTTGTAAAGATTAGAGATTGGGAAAGTAGCTCAGAATTTTATAAAAATAGAGGGTTGAAGTAAAAAATACTTATCATAATCATGAATCTTTTGATGATAAGTTTCTCCGCTGGTTCGCCTATTAGCAACATGTTCCACTATGCTGCTTTTCTAACGCACAGCAAGCTTTTCCTGCTCGATAGGCTTAGGCGCTCGAGAAAACTTAAGCCTAGCTTCTGCTTGCCATTTGTCATATTCTTCTTTACTAACCACCTCAATAGCAATTGGCATAAATCCATGGTTAATTCCGCAAAGCTCAGAACATTGTCCATAATATACTCCTTTGCGGGTAATTTTAGTCCAAGTTTCATTTACTCTACCTGGCACCCCATCAATTTTTATTCCAAGTGCTGGTACTGCAAAACTATGGATAACATCCGCAGCAGTAACTAAAAACTTTACTACTGTGTTTTCAGGGAGCACTATCCTATTATCTACTTCTAATAATCTTTTTTGCCCTGGCTTAAGATTTTTATCAGCAATCATGTTGCTGTCAAACTCTATTATTTGAGGACCAGCATATATATAATGCCAGTACCATTGATATCCTACTACTTTAATAGTAATTTCAGCATCTGGGGATTTTTCTGCTAACCGCAAGATGCGGAAGGAAGGCACTGCAATGATCACTAAAATTATTAACGGAATAATAGTCCAGGCAATCTCTAATGGTATATTATGGGAAAACTTGGCAGGCACTGGATTAACTTTGCGCCTAAACCTTATACATACAAAAGCTAGCAAAGCAAAAACAAAGAGAACTATTAACGAAATGACAATTAGTAAAAAATTATGGAAATGATATAATTCCTCCATTACTGGGCTAGCTGGCTCTTGCAAAAGCATCTGCCATTGCTTTGGCTCAGAAGCTATAGCATTAAGGCTTAAAAATAATAAAGCCGCGATTACCAACCTTAACACCGCCTTTCTCCTTAGCATTAATTACATAGAAATATCTACAATGTACTATATTATTTTATGGAAGTAAAAATTTAATATATACTGCAGCTGATTAACAAAATTTGACTAGATAATCAGACACACATATCCACTTCTAGTAAAAATATCTACATATTGCATCTAACGCTCACCAGGCTTTGTATTAATATTATTATTAAAGTACAATAGAAGCCTAGAGTAAATTTCCTCTGCTGCTTGTCTGCTTAAGTTTTTAAATGTCATTGCTTCCTCTGCATATACCGCATAGGCAGCAAAAGTAGTGCTATAAGAAGATACCTGCTTAAATCGCCCAGAAGTTAGTTCGTTGCCAGTTTCTTTATCTATAAGCCTATACTTAACTAACTGACTCGTTGCTTGTCTTAAAACCTCCGCATTTTTTTGCAGCGCTATAGGTACGCTAGTATGACTAAATTTTACTATAAGCTTGTACTTAGCGACAGCCTCAGAAGAAGGCAGTATATTAGATAAATGATGATAAAATTCCGCCCCATTTATAGATCGCATTGGCTCAATTTCTACTGCCTTTAACTGGCTAGCAACGTTATCGCTCATGCTAGCTGGAGAAGAATAACCATAGAGCGACTTAAAACCGCAGGAAGAAAGCAAAAAAACTAAAACATACGGCAAGGCGCGCACTATAAAACCTAAATTTTACTTCTCCCGAAACGCTCTATTTATTGTATCAATCACAGGGTCGAACAAATATCTAATCAATGTGCGAGTACCGGTAATGATCTGGACTTCTGCCTGCATACCAGGCTGGAGCCTGAGCTTCCTTGCTTTTGCAATTTTGTTAAACTCTGCCATATTAATTTCAATCCGAGCTATGTAAAAACTCTCTGCCATCCCCATAGGGTTACGATCTTGAACTACGTCAGGAGAGATAGAAATTACCCAACCTAAAAATAACGGAGTAGTTCTAGATTTAAAGGCGCTAAAGCGCATGTTGACTGTTGAATTTTGATATACTGCATCAATGTTTTTATGAGGAATTCTTGCCTCTATAATTAATGAATCATTAATTGGCGATATCTCTAAAATGGGGCTGCTAGGCGTAATCACTCCTCCAATAGTATGATAATTAATCGCGTTCACAATTCCATCTACTGGGGATTTGATTATCACTCTTTTTAGTTGATCCTCCAACGCAAAAAACTGCTCTCTCAAGGCTGCCGCTTGTACTTGGATCTCTTTAAGTTCATTTAAAGTTTGAGTGGTAAATTTATTTTGGAGATTAATAATTTCAATTTCACATCTGGTAATTTCTTGCTTACTTCTCGCCACGTCCGTATCACAATTGGCAATATCGCTTTTCAAGTTTGCTTCTCGCGCTTCTAACTCTAAGATCGCAGCCTTGTGCATAAACCCTTTACTCATAAGAACTTTCATAGCTTTTAGCCTATCGCACAATATCTCCAAATTCTTCGCAAGAGAAGTTTTCTTTGATTCTAACCCTTCAATCTGTTTATTAAGCTGGGCAATTTTTTGGTTGATTGATTCTCTCTCAGCTTGGTACATCTGCTTTCTTGAATTAAATAAATTCTCCTGGGTATGCAGAGTTTTAGCCACCTCAACTATATTTAATCGTTGCTCAAGGAAAGGACTAAATTCAATTGCAGATAAATTATCACGCTCCGCAAGTAAGCGATCTTGCACCGCAAGAACAGTGAGATATTGATGACTTACGCTCTCATATTGCGCCTTAACTTTAGTATCATCAAGCTCTACCAATTTTTCGCCTTCTTTAACAGCCGACCCTTGCACTACAAAAATATTTTTTATAATTCCTCCGTCAGGATGCTGAATAATTTTTTTGCTAGTGTTAGACACCACCGTTCCAATAACTACCACCGCGCTGTTAAGCGGCGCAAGAGCGCTCCACAAACCGCCAAACACCACAAAGACAATGATTACATAAATACCAAAGACAATTGGGCTTCTGGCATTTTGCATCACCTCATTTCTATTGTCTCCAGTTTTTTTAGTAATGAAATTTATAAACTTATCTAAATGTTTTAAAAGAGTTTGCATCTTTTGGGCAATAGTAGGCAATCGTTTCTGCATCCAAGCTCCAGAGCCAGTTAGCTTTTTGCTTACTTTGCCATTGCCTATGGATATTAATTCCTTAACCTGCTTTAAAGTTATCTTGCTGCTGTTATTACTCTCATTGCTCATATTTCTTAAGCTCACTGATTAATATGTATTGTACCGCTTCTTAACATTCTAATTCTATTGTCTATTTCTTCCTTTGTGCCGTAAGCTGCCACAGCCCCATCTTGCAGAATGAGAATTTTGTCTACTGCCGACAATATAGAAGGACGATGAGAAATAACTATCACTGCCATTTTAAGCGCGCGCGCTTGCACTATGGCATTCGCTAGAGCAATTTCTCCGCTCTCATCAAGATTTGCGTTCGGTTCATCCAGCAAAACAAGACGCGGATTGCCGTAAAAGCTTCTAGCTAAGCCAACCCGCTGCCTTTGTCCACCGGACAGATTGACGCCGCCCGATCCTATATCAGTATCATAGCCTTCTGGGAGCTTTAAGATCATCTCATGCGCACCGGCCAGCTTAGCTGCTTCTATCACTTTTTCAGGGGGCGCGTTTTCATCCATCCTAGCGATATTTTGCTTTATGCTGCCGCTAAACAGCTCTATCCCTTGCGGCAAATAGCCAACATACTCGCCAAAATTGCTTCTGTTCCATTTGTAAGTATCGGCGCTGTCTAATCTCACTACCCCAGAGGAGGGATTCCAAATTCCCATAATCAGTTTAGCCAAGGTAGATTTGCCTGCTGCAGAAGCTCCAATAATAGCTAACGCTTCGCCAGGCTGTAAGCTAAACGATACTCCTTTTAAAACATATCTAGGAGTCAATGGCGGAGGAACATTAGGAGGCAAAGGAACAGCGTAATATACATTGTCCACGCTTAAATGACCTTCTACCCCATACAAAGGCATTGCTTCCTCCCGTGAGGCATGTTTAGCAAAAGAATTGAGAATATTTTTATAAGATTTGAGCGCGCTGCTCATGCTTTTCCACATCTCAATCGCATTGTCAAAAGGAGCCAAAGCCTTGCCGACAATTATAGAACTAGCGATCATATTGCCGGTGGTCATATCCTTGCCGCTAGTGCTGACCACCACATAAGCCCCGATCCCTGTAACCAGCATTTGCATTATATTTCTTATAAAGCGGGAAAAATTAGAAATCACCCCATTCCGGTAGCTTGCCACCGACTGCTTAGCTAAGGATTGTTCGTTAAATTTTTGCCAGTTTTTGCTCACGTTTTTCATCATTCCCATTGCCTCTACCACCTCTGCATTACGACTAGCAATTTCTGCTTGCGTATGACCTTTGATGGCGAATTCGGTGGATTCGCTGAGCGTCTTATTTGTCGCCATTGCATTGAAAAACGCTACGGAGATAATAATAATCCCTCCTGCTACCGTTAATGCGCCTAGATAAGGATGGATTAAAAATACCACTATCATATAAATGATGCTCCAGGGCATATCATATAAAGTGTTAATTCCGGTGCTGGTCAAAAAAGTTTTCACTGTTTGAAAATCTCGTAGCAATTGACCGGCGCCCGTATTGCCCTGCGCAACGGAAGCAGAAACCGCATGGCTAAAGATTAACGGCGAAACGTTGTTATCCAACCACTCCCCAACTTTAATTAAGGTAAAAGACCGAGCAATTTGCATTAAACCATAGACAAAGTAAATGGAGCCAATAATAATGGAGAGCATCAGTAAAGTTTCGAGGCTTCCGCTTCCTATAACCCTATCAAGAACTTGCAAAGAATATAAAGGGGTTAATAACATTAATAGATTAATTACAAACGCAAACCAGAAAGTAGTCCAAAAAACCGAGCGACATTTGCTAAGCGCTTGATTTAATGGGTTTTCTTTATTATTAACGGCATTAGTGTTTTTCTGCATTTTAAGTTTACTGATTATGTGATCGAAATTAACTTAAGGCTACTGACAGTCTTTAAAGAATTTTCTGCAAATAGTCAATCAAATATTTTACTAAGCAACTAGCGTGAAAGTTGAATAAACAATAATACTACTATTTTCTTAGTTGCAATACTCTACTATATCCGGAAATATCTTGATATATATTTTTGACAATATAGCCGTGAGTTACAAATATTTTATTAACCATTTTGCACTGGTCAAAACCAATTTCTAAAAATAATTGCCCATTTTTCTTTAAAAAATTTTTAGCAAATTGGGCGATGGAGTAATAATGCTCTAATCCATCTTGCTTGCCAAACAAAGCTAGTTGAGGTTCATAACGCAATGTTTCGAGTGCTAATAACCTTTGCTCTGTAACTGAAACATACGGAGGGTTGCTAATAATAACATCAAATTCTTCCACCGCTAAGTCACTAAACCAATCACTATGCACTAGTTTCAACCTTGGCTGCACCCCATACATTCTAGCATTACCTTGAGCAATCATTAAAGCTTCTATACTTATATCAATAGCGACAGCTCTAGCTTTTAATCTCTCAAGCAATAAACTAATAATCACGCAACCGCTGCCTACCCCTAGCTCCAGTATATATGCATCTGGCTGATCGTCAGGCAAATATGACAAAGCTGCTTCTACTAATAATTCTGTTTCCGCCCTTGGTATTAACACATTCTTATTCACTTGAAATTGACGTCCATAAAATTCCTTATGACCTATAATATAAGCTACTGGTTCAAGTTGTGCACGTCTTCTAACCAGCTGCAAGAAATTGTTGAGCTTGTCCGCCGGCATTAATTGAGAATCGTTAACCAATAAGTATTCAATAGGCTTTTGCAACAAGTGACTTGCTAGTACTCGCGCCTCTAAATAAGCCAGCTCAATTCCTACGGCTTTTAACTGCTCAGCAGCTAATTTTAGCGCCTGGCTAATCTTCACTAGTATTCCACCTTTAAAAAATATAATCCTGCTGCTGGGGCGGTAGCTCCTGCCATTTCTCTATTTTTACCATCTAATATAACTTTAATATATTCTGGTTGGCATTTGTTAAACCCTACCATTACTAAACTGCCTACAATATTCCGGACCATATGATGCAAAAATGACGGCGCAGAAAAGTGCAAACTAATCAGCTCTTGCTCTTGTAGTATATCAATGGCTGACAAAGTTCTTAACGGGGATTTTGCCTGACAATTTTTAGCTCTAAAAGAAGTAAAATCATGATAACCTACAAAATACTCGGTAGCTTGCCGCATTTTTTCAACATTCAGAGGCTTTTTAATCCACCAAGCTCGCCCGGCATCTATTATAACTCCGCTGCGTCGATTAACTATTTTATACAAATAAGCGCGAGACTTAGCAGAAAACCTTGCGTGAAAGCTACTATCCACCTCCTGGCAATCGACAATTCCTACTAAATAAGGTCGCATGAAGTGATTAAGGGAAGCAATAATTTTATCTACCACATAATATCGTGATAAATCAAAATGAGCTACTTGCCCTATAGCATGCACACCAGCATCGGTTCTACCTGCAGCGAATACTTGTACTTTTTCTTGGCTAAACTTATAAATCGCCTCTTCTATTATCTGCTGCACTGAAACACCGCTGGCTTGCCTTTGCCAACCAACTAGCCCAGTTCCTAGATATTCAATAATAATTTTATATCTGTGTTTCATTTTGGCTAAAATTAATGAATTTCTAGCCAGCTGTTCCCGCTTTTTACTTCTACCACCAATGGAACGCTTAAAGACAAAGAGTTTTCCATAATAGATTTTATAATAGAGCTAACTTGTTCTACTTCAGCATGCGGAGCCTCAAAAAGCAATTCATCATGAATTTGCAAGATGATTTTGGTGTGTAAACCTTTTTCATTAAAAGCTTTATCTAATTTTATCATTGCTATTTTAATTATATCTGCGCTCGCGCTTTGGACTGGCGCATTAATAGCTGCTCTTTCAGCGAAGTGCCTCACAGCAGGTTTCTTATCTTGAATCAATGGCAAAAAACACTTCCTACCCAATAAATTTTTCACATATCCATATTTCCTGGCATACTCCTTGGTGCGTTCCATATATTCGAAAATTCCTGGATATTCTTTAAAATAATTCTTTATGTAAATTGCCGCTTCTGCTGGGGAAATATTCAACTGCTTAGCTAAACCAAAACCGCTAATGCCGTATATAATGCCAAAATTTATAGCTTTTGCTTTACGTCTATGTTCTGGCGTTAGCTCGGATGGGCTAATCTTAAATACTTGGCAAGCAGTACGGCTATGGATATCTTCATCTTTTAAAAAAGCATCTTTAAAAGTTGTAATATTAGCAATGTGACTTAATATCCGTAATTCAATCTGCGAATAATCAGCGGAAATTAGCTTACACCCTTCCTCAACAATAAATGCGCCTCTTATTTTATTGCCCTCCAGTGAATGAATAGGAATATTTTGTAGGTTTGGCTCCATTGAGCTAAGCCGCCCCGTAGTTGTGGAAGTCTGCAGCAGCTTGGTATGCACTCTATTAGTAGCACGACTAACATGAGCAGGCAAGCTATCTGTATAAGTATTTTTCAATTTCGTTAAATGACGCCATTGAAGCAGAAGATCAGCGATTGGGTAGCCATCTTCACTCAGCTTTTCCAGCACTTCACTGCTAGTTGAATAAGCTTTAGTTTTAGAGGATAACTTGCCAAAAGGTAATTGCATCTTGATAAATAAAATATCAGCTAGCTGCTTTGGAGAGGCTATATTAAAACTAGCTTCGCATACTGCAAAAATCTGTTCCTCCAGCGCAGCAATCTGCTCGCCAAATTCTTTAGATAACTCTCTCAAACGCTCTAAATTTAGCTTAACTCCATTATTTTCAATCTGATGCAAGACATAACATAGAGGCAAATCAATATCCCTATATAAGCCTAGCAGATGCTCTTCTCTCAACTTAGCTAATAAAAGCTCATATGCTTTAGGCAGAGAGTAAATTTCCATACTAACTTGCGGTAACCCAGCGGATAATGAATATTGCATGAGTTCTATATCTTCAACCGCTTGGAAAGCTGCCGGTCTTCCACCAACCTCACATAATTTTAATAAAATTTTTAAGCCAAAAGTAAGTTTCTTTATGCTTCTATCTTGCAAAAGCTTAACTAAATAAGGCAAAAACCAACAATCCGCTGGCGCTACTTTACCCTCCTCCTTGAGCGAAAAATGGATAAGACATCCTTCTTCTTTAATCAATAAGTTTAAAGAACTTATCTGATCTTTACCAGTAGCAAACAGAAGAGAAACAACGCCTTTATCAGCCACCTTTTGCAATACTACCTCCAATTCATTCGGAGATTGGATCTCTATAAGATGCGATGGGGTAGGAACATAAGCCGTTTCATTTTCTCCTTCCAAGATTTTTAGCTGAAGTAGATTTTCAACCCTTTTATAAAGAGATTTAAACCCATACTCAATAAGAAAAGAGGAAATTTCATGAGCGGTTGGAGGCTGCCAACGCAAGGAATTTAAATCAATTTCTAACTCTACTTTTTTATCCAACCCTACTAATTGCCAAGAAATTAAAGCACTTTCACGACCAGCTTCCACAAGCTGCTTATGGCGTTGATTTTTTATCTGCTCCGTTGATTTAAATAATTTATCCAGTGAACCAAATTGATTAATAAGACTTGCAGCCGTCTTAGGACCTATCCCGCCTATACCGGGAATATTATCTGACCTATCGCCTGTTAATGCCATAACGTCCCTAACTTTTTGTGGCGCGACCCCGAATTTGTCAATAACATCTTGGGATGAAACATACTTGCTTTTTAAAGGATCATATATTTTTACTTGCTCGCTAACTAGCTGCATCAAATCTTTATCAGAGGAGACAATAACCACCTCTTCTCCCGATTCAGCTAGGTTTGTAGCTAAGGTGGCAATTATATCATCTGCCTCATACCCTACTTTTTCAATTACTGGGAAATTTAAGCTCGAGCTAGCACGGCGCAATAACTCCAACTGCCCTACAAGCTCTGGAGGCATGGAAGGTCTATTAGCTTTATACTGAGCGTATAGTTGATGCCGAAAATTAGGTTTACCACTATCAAAAACCACCACCGCATGAGTAGGCTTAAAGTCATTTAACAGCTTTATCAGCATTGCGGTGAAACCATACACAGCCCCTACCGGCAAACCTTTCGGAGAGGTTAAAGGAGGTTGTACATGATAAGCTCTAAAAATAAAGCCGTAGCCATCTATAATCAATACCGCTTTTTTATTGCTCATTACGGACAATAATATTATTAGCTTCAAGCAGTTCTTCTTGAGTATTCACTCCTATAACTAACTCAGGGTTTTGAGAGATAAAATAAGACACCCCCTCCCCACCCTCTCTACAAGCTGCAATAATCTTGGTTAGATATAATTCACTTTTGTCATTAACCTTTGAAAGCAAACAATAAGGCAAATATTTTTTTAACACGCCTGAATTAAAGAACATAATTCCCGAATTACAAAGCTGGATTTTTTTTTCCTCTTCACTTGCCTCTTTAAATTCTACTATTTTCAAAAAGTTACCTTGCTTGTCATTAACTATTCTGCCGTACTGAGCTGGGTTATTCCGATGGAATCCAAGAGTTACTACGCCCGCATCAGTACTGTGCAAATAATTTAACAGCTGCTTTATCATCGAGGCAGAAATAAAAGGATTATCCCCAAAGATCACAGCTATATATTTATCATCCTCAATCAAATCCTGAGCCACATGCACAGCATGAGCGGTTCCTAAAGGCTCCGGCTGCAACACAAACTTGCACAAATTTTTATAAGGCTCTATATAATCAATCAATAAAGACGAATGCACTAAAATTATATTCTCAGTTACTTCTCTAGCATTCAAAATCACTCTCTCAAGCATAGGCATATTGCCAACTCTATGCATTACCTTAGGCAAGACAGAATCCATTCTAGTGCCATTACCTGCCGCTAAAATAATAATTTGACAATCCATAATTACCATTAAATATTTTTATAGTTACATTGCTATTAAACTTTTCTTATGCTTCTGCCTTGGTTTTTATTGTCAGAGCATGCAATTTTGTATGTAACATACTTGCTAATGCACTTTTGACCTTCTTATGCTGCTCAATTAAGCTAAGACCAACAAAAGACCGATCTGTTATTTCTAAACTGTAATGTTCTTGATCGCCCGCAAGATCTTGAATTTTTATCTTAGCACCCGGGAAGCTTTCTCTTAAAGCTTCCTCAATTTCGTTTACCGACACAGCCATTAGCT
>JACCDN011085385.1_pt1 | contig 22084 bp, 16 predicted proteins | sample 7441691 | NCBI WGS metagenome assembly JACCDN01 (sample SAMN15323439, study PRJNA562643) | freshwater metagenome | isolation source: river surface water | place: USA:Blue River Watershed | collected 2017-08-16 | reverse complement strand
GGCGACCGGCATCCATTAGAAGCCAAGACTGCGCTTCGCCACCGAAGGCTTCAACAATGGCGTTTAGCAAACCAATTTGAGGTCGCCCCGGTGGTGGTGACTCATAGAAGTAAGCCCAGATGGTTGCTGCCGAAACGAAGCTGATCGACATCGGCATGAAAATCAAAGACTTCATGATCTTTTCGCGGCGTGGGCCAACGTTGTTTGAGAGGTTGGCGGCGATCAAACCGAAACCAACGGTGATGACTGGAACAAAGGCCACCCACAAGAAGTTGTTTAGCAGAATGCCTAGGAAGTTGTTGTCGGTGAAAAGAGTGACGTAGTTTTCTACGCCGATGAACTCTTTGCCCTTTTTGTCAAAGAATGACCAAACGATTGTCTGAAAGAAGGGGATGACCGAAATAAGAATCAACAGCACAAGTGCTGGAAGTAAGAATGAGAACGCACGTAGTCGTTCCTGGGTCTTGGTTGGGAGTAAGCGAACTAGAAAATCCAGAACCCAATAAAGGCCCCAGCTGGCAGCGATGCCAATAATGATGGCGCCGATTCCGAAGAGTATGTCGTTCATGGTGTTACTCCGATGTTTGTGTGACTCGATAATACAAGTTTTGGTGAAAACACTTTGGCGGGGGATTGCTCCCCCGCCAAAGCTTTTGTTCTCATCGGGTTTCTATTGCTAGAAACCTAATTTGATCAGTTTTAGTACTTAGCGTCGATGCGTGCTGCAGCCTCTGCCCAAGTAGCCTTACCAGCTACGAAGTCAGTACCGGCTAGCCAGAACTCAGCGTTTACCTCTGAAGGCATCTGGTCTGAAGCGTCGAAACCGAATACAGGTGCAGCAGCCATAGCCTCACCAATCTTCTTGTTCAACTCTGATGGGTATAGAGCTGAGTCGAAGGTCTTGTGAGGAGAAATTGCACCGTTGCTCACGATTGAAGCAGCACCTTCAGGGCTGAAGATGAATGCAGCAACCTTCTGTACGTCAGCGTCGTTGTGACCCTGGAATACAGCTGCTAGGTCTCCACCACCAAGGATGCCGGCTACAGCACCATCGTTTGATGGAGCAGGTAGAGGGAATGCGTCTACGTTGGTGTAGTCCTCAGCCTTTAGCTGTGCCTGGATGTCCTCTGGGAAGAAGCCGGTGATGAATGAACCCTGGCGCAGCATGAAGCACTGACCCTTGGCCTTGCCACCAGTCTCGAATAGAGGTGCAGTGTTGCCGAAGCCGTCGGTAGCCATTGAAGCACCGCCACCGTTAACCTGACCCTCAGCTAGAAGTCGCTTTGAAACGATGTCTGCAGCTGCGGTGATCTCTGGTGAAGCGAAGTCAAGTTCACCTGAAACCCACTGTGCGTACTTCTCGGTGCCGTATAGGTCAAGAACGTACTGTTCCATCCAGTCGGTGAATGCCCAACCGGTTGCGCCACCAGACTCGATACCTGCACACCATGGGTAACCTGAACCGTCTGCAACGATCTGAGCCTCAAGAGCCTCAAGTTCTGCTGCAGTGGTAGGTACTGCGTAACCGTTAGCTGCGAATGCTGCTGGGTTGTAGAACACCATTGACTTTACGTTTGCTGATACAGGAAGACCGTAAATGTCTCCGTCAACAACTGCAAGAGTGTCCCAACCAGGAACTAGGGTTTCCTGAACCTTAGCAACGTCAACAACGTCCTTTAGAGGTACTAGGTTGTCAACTGCAAGGTCCTTCAAACCACCTGGCTGTGGCCATAGAGCGATGTCTGGCTCCTGGCCAGCTTCGATCTTGACCTTGATGTCCTTGTCGAATGATGCAAGAGAAGTGAAAGTGATTTCGATGCCGTTTGCGTCACCGAATTCGGTCAGGCTCTCCTGGAAAGCCTTTGCGTCAGCTTCACCGTAGCCACCGAAAATGGTTACTTTTCCGTCACCCTCTGGAGCGCCGGCAGCGGCACAACCAGTTAGTGACACAGTTGCTAGAGCTGAAACAGCTGCAACAGCGAGGAAGCGAGTTCCTAGTTTCATCCTTGTATGTCCTTTCGAAAAACACTGAAAGCGGTTGCAATCAATGTGCTCTATGAGCCTATTGCGCTAAAAAGGGGTCGTGGATAAAAAAATGGCCAATTTTGATAACGTTTTGTAAACGCTTAGAACACGGATTTATTACTTCCGCGGAATAACGCCAAACTCGGGATGTGCCGTTACTGGAATCGGGTCACAAAGTTCACCCAGAAACTCTCCATTCACGTTATTTAGGAATGCAATTAGGTTCCACTCGCCATTTTTGTCTTGAACCAATCGAGAGGCATAAAGACTAAGGTCGGGGAACAGCACAGCTCGGTTGAAATCCACATCGCTCAGGTCTGGAGCAACCGCAAGGCTATAAACGCCGCCGATCTCGCCATTCGCTTTGCGCTCATCTGACAACCAAAGCGGACCGCAGCAGAACAACAGCACTGGCACACCGTCAACTACTTCAAACTGGAATACCTCAGTTTCGCCGAATCCTTGGCCTGGCGCACCAAGTGGCGGCTGCACGGACCAATTCTTTAGGTCGGTCGACTTAGCCACCCCCATAATTGCCTCTTCGCGGCGACTATCCGCTACCGGTGAGCCAGCGGTAGTTAGCATGGTCCATTCATCCTGGCCTGGCAGTTTAAATACCCACGGATCGCGGAAAGGCTCGTTGTCGAACCCTGCGGCGAGGGTTTTGTACCAGCGCGAATCGGCGGCGACGATCGGAAGGTCATCGATTTTGGTCCAAACCATTAGGTCGGTCGAAATTGCAGCGCAAACGGTCTGGCGCTCGCCCGCGTCTTCACGACTTGTGCCGGTATAGAACATCCACCAGAGGCCATCATCGCCACGGACCACTGAGCCGGTCCAGGTTGTCCAACTATCTGGTGCCGGAGAATCGCTAGGGGCAAGGGCATCGGCAACGACAGTCCAGTTGGTTAGGTCATCAGAAATAGCGTGACCAACAGTGACGTTGCGGTGTCGGCGATTTTGGTCGCCCAGGGCGCGACTTGCCTGAAGGTAGAAGGCGTGGTGCTTTTCGCCATCGAAAACAAACCATGAATCCCAGACCCATTGGCCAGGTAGACGAAGTGCCATGCAAACTCCCAGTAAATTGCGACGGACAATCAAAAAGCCTATGGCATAGCCAAGGTAGGCTTAGAACGCACCCTGGCCCCTATAGCTCAGGGGATAGAGCGTCGCTCTCCGGAGGCGAAAGCGCAGGTTCGAATCCTGCTAGGGGCACATGTTTGGAATCGAATGGCTACAGCCTGAAACCCTAATCCAGTCGTTTGGCGCGTTCGCCATGATTGGCGTCTGCGCGATTGTATTTATCGAGACCGGATTGCTGGTCGGCTTCTTCTTGCCTGGCGATTCACTTCTGTTTGTAACCGGCTTGATGGTTTCGACCGGTGATGTTGTTTTTCCGACCGGAGGCGACCCTTGGCCTGTGCCAATTTGGTTGGCTTGCGCGATGATTTCGCTGTCCGCTTGGCTGGGCGACCAAACCGGCTACTTCATTGGCCGAAAAGCAGGGCCTGCCATCTTCAACAAGCAAGAGTCGAAGTTGTTTAGCCAAAAAAACGTAGACCGCACCAACTCTTTCTTTGAGCGCTACGGCGCGAGGGCAATCATCCTTGCTCATTTTGTGCCCGTAATGCGTACCTTTGTGCCAGTAGCTGCTGGCATCGGGCAAATGCCTTACCGTCGCTTCTTGAAATACAACATATTTGGCGTTATTGGTTGGGGTACTGGCGTGACGCTGCTTGGCTATTTCTTGGGCAAGATTCCATTCGTTGCCCAGCACGTTGAGTATTTCACCATCGGATTTGTCATCGTTTCGACAATTCCGATTGCACTCGAGGTAATTCGAGCAAGACGCGAGCACAAGGCCGAATCGATTATTAGCTAATTGCCTGCAAGTAGCTGGCCAACTGTTCTAACGCCAGCGCTCGGTGGCTCATCGAGTTTTTAACCTCCGGTTCGAGTTCGGCTGCTGTGACTTCAAAACCCTCTGGGATAAAAATCGGGTCGTAACCGAAACCGTGTTCGCCTTGCTCGGTTAGGGCAATGCGACCTGGCCAGATTCCAGTAAAACTGATCTCGTTTTCGGAATCAACATATGCGATTGTGCAAACGAACGAAGCTGCGCGATGCTCTGGCTTAACATCTTGAAGTTGGGCCAAAACCAATTGACGATTAATGACGTTGTCGCGGGTGCCTGACCAGCGAGCGCTGAAAATTCCAGGTGCTCCCCCGAGAATTTCTACAGCCAGACCTGAATCGTCTGCGATTGATGGCTGGCCGGTAAATTCGAAGGCTGCTCGAGCCTTGATCATTGCGTTTTCTAGAAAACTGGTGCCGTCTTCTATTGGCTCCGGGCCGTCATAGCCAATAAGCTCGAGCCCTTCAACAGAGCTGGCCAGAATATCCCCGACCTCAGCGACTTTGTGCTGATTGTGGGTCGCCAAAACCAACTGCATTAGTTGAGATCCTCGGCCAGAACCTTCGACTGGATTTGGGTCAATTCGGTGGTTCCCTTGAGTGCAATATCAAGCAGTGCATTTAGTTCGTCGCGATCAAATGGAACACCTTCAGCGGTTCCTTGAACCTCAACAAACTTGCCTGACCCGGTAACCACAACATTCATGTCGGTGTGCGCTCGAACATCCTCGGTATAGGCAAGGTCAAGGAATGGCTCGCCGTCGATGATGCCCACCGAGATAGCGGCAACGCTGTCGGTAAGCGGCTTAGCTTTTGCGCTGATGAGTTTGTGCTCGCGTGCCCAAGTGATGGCATCGACCAGTGCAACATAAGCACCGGTAATTGCAGCAGTGCGAGTGCCGCCATCAGCCTGCAAAACATCGCAATCAATAACGATGGTGTTTTCGCCAAGTTCGCGAACGTCAACGATTGCGCGCAAGCTGCGGCCAATCAGACGAGAAATCTCGTGGGTGCGACCACCAATTTTGCCCTTGACTGCTTCTCGGTCGCTTCGGGTGTGAGTTGCCCGCGGAAGCATCGCGTACTCGGCAGTTACCCAACCTTCACCCTTGCCGACTTTCCAGCGAGGAACACCTGATGTGAAAGATGCGGTGCAGAGAACTCTGGTTCCGCCGAAAGAAACCAAGACCGAGCCCTCGGCATGTTCGCTCCAGCCGCGCTCAATGGTTACTTTGCGCAGTTGATCTGGGGTTCTGCCATCGGCGCGAACGGTCATGGTGCTCCTTATTTTTAGTTACTTTAAAAGTTCAACCTGAGCCACTTCAGGGCCCAAGAAACGTCTGGCGAGCTTTTCGAATGAAGCGGCATCGCCAGTGGCTTGAAAGCGCAGAGTCGGTGCTGACTTAGCTGTGCGAAGCAAATCGTGTGCCACCAGAGTTCGGTAGACATCCTTGGCGGTTTCTTCAGCGCTAGAGACCAGAGTTACTTCTTCGCCCATGACATAAGAAATGGCACCGGTGAGCAATGGATAGTGGGTGCAACCAAGAACGAGAGTGTCAACACCAGCAGCACGAATCGGGCTAAGGTAGGCCTCGGCAGCGGCCAGAAGCTGAGGGCCAGAAGTTATGCCTTGCTCAACAAAATCTACAAAAGTCGGGCAAGCCGCACTGGTGATTTCTAGGTCTACCGCTGCAGCGAAGGCATCGTCATAGGCCTTTGAAGTAACGGTGGCCTGAGTTCCGATTACGCCCACCTTGCGATTGCGAGTGGCGGCTACTGCACGGCGAACTGCGGGTTGAATAACCTCTACCACCGGAATACCGCGAGCAACCGTGTAGCGCTCTCTAGCGTCGCGAAGAACTGCTGCTGAGGCCGAGTTGCAGGCAATTACCAAAACTTTGACACCCTCATCGACCAGGCGATCCATTACGGCGAGCGCTAACTCGCGAACCTCTGGGATGCTTTTTGGGCCATATGGCGTGTTGGCAGTGTCGCCGACATAAATGATCGACTCGTTGGGCAATTGATCGATGATTGCACGAGCTACGGTTAGCCCGCCAACACCGGAGTCAAAAATGCCAATAGGAGCGTCATTCACGTTGCTAAGTCTACCTTTGGCACTAGATCTGCCGGCTATTTGCCTTCGCCCGAGCCCTGATCTTTGCTCTTTGGGTCTTCTGGTCTAAGCCCGTCATAAATGTCTTTGCAAGTTGGGCAAACCGGAAACTTCTGTGGATCGCGACCGGGAACCCACACTTTGCCGCACAGTGCAATTACCGGGGTACCTAAAACAGCTGATTCGACGATCTTTTCTTTGCGAACATAGTGCGAATTGCGCTCGTGGTCGCCGGGCTCAACATTCTGAGTTACCTCTTCGAGCAGAGTAGAGCCAGAACTCTGGCCACCAACGGTCTCTGATCCAAAATCACTCATGATGCTCCTTAGTGCTAGGTCTGCGGCTAACCGACTACTTGAGTTCGGTCGCATCTCCCAAGACTACATTTATGGTCTGTTCTTTTGAGTCGCGGATGAAAACCACCTCGGCCTCAGCTCCTGCGGCTTCTTGACGAACTGCTGCAGTTAGCTCTTTTGCCGAATTGATGTCGACTCCATTGAAGCCAATGATGATGTCGCCAACCCGGATTCCAGCCACTTGTGCAGCACCACCATCGGTAAGGGCCATGACCTCGGCTCCAACAGTGAAACTACCAGCTGCCTTTGATGCAGCGGCATCGCCCACAGATGCTCCAAGCAAAGCGTGACTTGCCTTACCAGTGGCCATGATCTCGGTTGCAATTCGATGTGCCACATTCGACGGAATCGCAAAACCAACACCGATGCTTCCAGATGAGCCGGTGGTTGAACCTGCGGTTGCAATAGCAACGTTGATGCCAACCAACTGGCCCTTCTCATTGACTAGTGCTCCGCCTGAGTTGCCAGGGTTAATTGCGGCATCGGTCTGAATAACGCGCAGGTTGGTGGCGTTACCAGAGCCGTTGAATAGCTGAAGGCTGCCACCCGAAGAATCTGGTGCTGCAGCAGAAGCAACCTGGATAGTTCGGTTTAATGCCGAAACAATACCTTCAGTCACAGTGTTCTCAAGACCCAGCGGCGCACCCAGTGCAACAACTTGTTCTCCAACGTTTAGCGCCGATGAATCTGCGAATTGAATCGGAGTGAAGGTTAGTGGAGATTCGACCTTGATTACTGCGAGGTCGTTGGTTGGGTCAGTTCCAATAATCTTGGCGGCGAGCACGTGGCCATCCCAGGTTTTAACTTCAATGGTTGGGTCTGCCGTTGCACCATCAAGGGTTACCACGTGAGTATTGGTCAAAATGTAGCCGTCTTCGGTTAGAAAAACGCCCGAACCTGTGCCACCGCCATCGGCGCCGGCAACACTGATTGTCACAACCGAAGGCGAAGCCACCGATGCAGCAGCCGTTACCCAGTTCACCTGCGAGGTGTTGTTCACCACGACGGGTGCTGGTTGAGAAAAGTAATTAAACGCTGTTATGCCTACCCCGGCACCAACTCCGCCGCCAAGAATGGCGCCTACTGCTAGAGCGGCGGTTCCGGTGAGGAAAGTGGTTTTGGCGGCAAGTCTCTGACGAAGGGTTTGCTTTGCCTTAACCGGGTAAGCGGCCTGGGCCACATCGAAAGTGAATTGGCGGTTGTAGTCAGACATTGAAACCTTTCAAGCTTTATCGATTGGCTACAGAATGCCAACCCAGCCTGACTAGTTTATGAAAACTAACTGACAGAAACCTGAAAGGTTATTCCCGAGTGCGGCGATACTTCAATTGCAACCGAAACTTGTCGAGTATCGACTGCAGGGTGCACCCACAAGAAGCACCTGTGCAGGGTTGCTAGCGACAACGCTGATGGAGGTCTGCGAATCGGCATCGACAATGAGCGCTAAGGAGTCACTCAGTGTCACCGAATTTTCTGAAACCACCCAGGCTCCACCGCTCAAAAAACGATAGGCAACACTGTAAGTAGCTTTCACCGTTGCTGAATAGTTTCCCGCTTGATCGGCAGACCAAATAAAGGTCTTGGTTGACGCCGTCGCTGCCCCAACCTTCCAGCTCACCGACTGCAGCGAAAATCTAACTTCGGCAGATTTTCCGAGGATGATTCCCTGGCGAAAGTGCGTTTTGGCATTAGACGTGAGGGTTGCAGCTTGGTGAATGGCTAACTCAGCGGATGGGCTGACCTCCGCCACTAAACCGGTAGGGGTAAAAATTGCTTGACCGTTGTTTGTGTTTTGGGCTGGAGGCGTAACCGAACGCTGCGGAGTGGTGACAATTTGGCTCACCGGGGCTACCACGATGTGTTGCCCAGGTTGCCAGTGATTCTGCCAGGCTGGCAATCGAGGGGCTGGCGGTCGAGTCACCGGAGCTGTTGCCCCTGGCGTGTTCGTTCGACCACTCACTACCGTGGTGACGGTTCTCGCAGGCACGACCACATTGGTTACGGCACAAATAACCACCGTGCTGCCAGAAACATATGAACCATGTTGAAACCCTGCCGAACCGGTGCTTGCCGAACAAGGAGTAATCGCGTTTGCGTAATTTGCCACCGGGGCCAACAAGCTAAACATCAGCGCAAGACCCATAACCATTGGTATTTTCTGAAAAGTGAACATGCCCAGAGGCTAAAGCAGTAAGTTCAACTGGTTTTAAGTTATGCACAGCGACTGAAGTAGACCAAAAAACGGGTCGGTTAAACGAAAAACTCGACCGGTCTAAGACCAATCGAGTTTTTCGTTCTAGTTGCGGGGGCAGGATTTGAACCTACGACCTCCGGGTTATGAGCCCGGCGAGCTACCGAACTGCTCCACCCCGCGGCGAACCTCAACTATAACACGCCAAAGGCGATTGCTCTAATCGAGATTAGCTGCGGGGCAAAACCAGCAGTTTCGTTTACTTCGAAGCCGCGATGGCAGCCTCAATTGCAGCCTTTAGCTTGGCGTCTTCTTCTCCATAGAGAGTCCAGTCACCAGCAGCCATAGCTTCGTCACGAGCGAGCATTGCTGCCTTAGCCTTGGCCAAAGCATTTTGCAGAGCAACGTTTGTGGTGGTGCCTGGGTCGGTAGGGTCTACCGGTTCAGGGTTCACAGTGCCATCGCCGTCGCCAGCATTGGCACCTGAATCGCCACCAAACAATGCGTCGAGAGCGCCATCCAAGGTGTCTTCAAAAGCGATTTTGTCACCGAAGGCCACCAGCACCTTCTTTAGAAGAGGAAAGCTGGTTTCACCAGTTGACTTGATGTAAACCGGCTGAACATAGAGCAAACCGCCACCTACCGGCAGAGTCAACAGGTTTCCGTTGAGCACTGTGGTTGAACCCTGTCGCAAAATGTTCAAGAGCTTTGAAACTTCTGAGTCTGAGCTAAACGAGTTTTGAACCTGACCCGGGCCCGGCACAATCGTGCTGGCCGGCAGGGTCATCAAGCGCAACTTGCCATAGTTTGGCGATACCTTGCCCTTAACCGAACCAGCATCTGAATCGGCTACGAAGTAACCCTTCAATACACTTCGACTTGCCTCACCTGTTGAACGCGGAATGAAAGTCGAGTAAATCGAAAATGCTGGTGAAGTGGTTCCAGGAACCTGCATGGTCAAGTAATAAGGCGGCTGCAAGTTAGCCGAGCTGCTAGCCGAGCTTGCTGAAACCGGGTCATTCGGGGTCATCCATGCGTCTTCTTGCGAGTAGAACGAGCCGGCGTCATCAACGTGATAGGTGCCAAGGATGGCGCGCTGCATCTTGAACAAATCGGCAGGATAGCGAACGTGAGACATCAATTCACCAGACATCTCAGAGATAGGTAGCAGAGTGCTTGGGAAAATCTTCGACCAGGTCTTTAGAATCGGATCTTTTTCATCCCAGGCGTATAACTTGACGCTGCCGTCATAGGCATCGACGGTAGCCTTCACCGAGTTGCGAATGTAGTTGATCTTGCCGCCGGTGCCGATTGAGCTGCTGTCAGTGATTGCGTTACCGAAATCTTCAGCGCGCGAGTATGGGTAGTTTGCCGAGGTGGTGTAACCGTCGACGATCCAAACTACTCGCCCATCAACAATCGACGGGTAGCTGTCGCTGTCGAGAGTTAGGTAAGGCGCAACTGCCGCAACGCGCTCACGAGGGTCGCGATTGTAGAGAATTTGCGAGTCGTTGGTGATGGCATCAGAGAGCAAAATCTGTTCGCTCTGAAACTTCATCGCGTAGGCCAAACGGGTGAAAATGTTGTCAAGCTTTGGTCCACCGTTGCCCGAGAAGGTTGTGTAGGTCTGGTCGGCTTCGCCGTCGCCCGCTGGGTAATCAAGTTCTAGGGGAACCTCTGACTTAGCACCCACGATTGAGTAAAGCGGAGATTTCTCGCCAAAGTAAATGCGAGGTTCGTACTCCCCTAGCAATCCGTCAGAAGGAATACCCTTCTGCAAGAACACTGGCTGCCCCTCGGTTGATCTCTGGTTACCATAGGCAGCAACCACACCGTATCCGTGGGTATAGACCACAACGTTGTTGTACCAAGACTGAGAGTCACCTAGGCCAGCCTGGTCGAGCTCGCGAACTGCCAAAACGGTGTCTTGAGTTTTACCGTCTATTGAATAGCGGTCAACATCCAAGTGGGTCGCAAAGTTGTAATACTGCTTGTATTGCTCAAGCTGCTTGAACGATGCACTAACCAAAGCTGGGTCGATGATTCGAATGTTGGCAGTGGTCTCGGCATCTTTTCGCAAAGCGCCAAGGGTGGCATCAGTCTTAGCTGCGTACTCAGAGGTTTCAACTGCGTCTAGGCCATAGGCCGCGCGAGTTGCCGCAATGTTGCGATCGATGTATTCAGCCTCAATGGTTCGTTCGTTCGGGCCAACTTGAAACTGCTGAACCAACCACGGGTAGAGGCCGCCGAGAACCATAGTGCTGACCACCATGAGCGCGGTGCCCATAATTGCCAAGCGCCACTTTCCGATAACTGCGGCCACCAAAAACAGCGCCGCTAGCACCAGTGCAATCAGTGCCAGAATCTGAAAACCTGGGATGGTCGCGTTCACGTCAGCATAGGTTGCACCGGTGTATAGACCAGATGAGCTGGTCATAGTTGAATACTGGTCAAGCCATAGCGAAGCGCCTTGAACGACTAGGTAGATTGCGGCTGTGACCGCCAATTGAATGCGAGCAGACTTGCCCATGCGGCCCTGGCGTGCACCAAAGCGCAAGTTGCCGTAGGCGAGGTGTACACCAACGGCAATTAGACCCGAGATCAGTACACCGGCTGAAACGAAACCTACCAACGCTTTCAAAAACGGTAGATCAAAAAGATAGAAAGAAATGTCTAGACCGAATTGGGCGTCAACTTCACCGGTGTAGGTGCGGTTCAGCCAGGTGATAACCAATGGCCATTTTGAAATTGCAGCTACACCACCGAATATGCCCAGCAAAAGCGGAAGGCCGATCATGACTACCTTGCGCAGCTGCTCAACCAGTTGGCGAAGGCCCGCAAACGGGTTGTTCTCATCTGGGAATTTCGCATAAATCGGACGAGTGCGATAGGCCAGGTAGAAACCAAGCCAGGCGACCAACGCCATGAACAAACCTGCAGCGGTGAACACACCGATCTGGGCCAGAATCTGCGTGATGAAAACTTCGCTGTAGCCAAGCTGGGCGTACCAAAGGTTATCGACATAGAGGCTCGATGCGCCGATTAGCGCTACGGCAATCACTGCCACAATGATCAGAGCAATTCTGAACGGTGAACGTCGGCGGGTTTGAGTCGGCGTTGAAGCAGATGACATTTTTCTCCTGATGCTTAGTGTGCAGTTTGTTGCTAAAAGCTAGTTGGTGCAGCGGGCTAACCCTGAGAGCGATTGCTTTGAACCAATTTTCTCAACGGTAGCAAGGGCTTGGTCAAAGTTATCTACTTTGAAAACCTCGAGACCAGCTGGGATGTTCCCAATTACGTCTAAACAGTTATCTGCGGGTGCCAAGAAATACTTGGCTCCGGCTTCTTTTGCTCCGAGCATTTTGTAGCTGATTCCACCGATAGCGCCTACTTTTCCGGTTGGCGAGATAGTGCCGGTGCCGGCGATAAAAGCTCCGCCGGTGAGTTCACCTGGGGTGAGTTTGTCATACACACCGAGCGCAAACATCATTCCGCCTGATGGGCCGCCCACATCGGCGAGTTGCAATTTCACTTTCACCGGAAAGTCATATTTATAACTGACTTCTACACCCATAACTTGCTTGCCTGCTTTGTTTTTTGTCGGAGTGATGTCGAATGTTTTCTTCACGCCATCACGAAGCACAGTGACAGCAATGGGTTTATTGCCATCTGATTTATCTAGGTAGGCGACCAGTTGCTCGTAGGTGTCGATGACCTGGTCATCCATGCCAATAATGAAGTCACCGGCCACCAATTTGCCAGACGCCGGCATGGCCTTGGAAACCTTGCTTATGTAGAGGTGCAGTGGAACGTCATAGCCCAGTTTGGTCAAGGCAACTGCGATGGCGTCTTGTTGAGAGATCTCCATCATGGCTGAGCTTTCAGCTTCAGCTTCATCTGATGATTGACCAATTGGAAAAACCTGATCGATTGGCAAAACACTTTTTTCTGGGTCGATCCAAGCTAAAAGCACCTGCAGCAAAGTAGGCGCGCTGTCTCGTGAACCAACAATGCCAACCGTCAAAAGTTCGAGGTGACCGGTGGTCGGGAAACTTGCAGCGTCTTCAATTTCGATTACGTACTCACCCATTTCACCACCCAGGGTGTTGAAAGTTGGGCCCGGCTGTTCGATTACATATGGCATTGGAACAAAAGCTGTGGCCACAAGCGCGAGAGCTGAAAAGAGCACAAGCACTAAACCGACAATCTTGCGAGTGTTGGGTGCAGCGATCTGAGGTTCGGCTGAATCTGGTGGAGTTTGAAGACTCAACGAAACCCTCTCTTTGGCTGGAATGACTTAAGCCTAAGGCGGATTATGTTTATCAATGGTTAGGAAAACATGAACGACAAAAATGAGTCAAACGGTGGCATGAGCAAGGATGAGTTCGAGGCCTTCATGAAAGCGTTCCTCGCAAATCAAAATGGCCAAGATCCAGAAGCTTTAGCTGAGGCGATCGGCTTGCCAAAAGACCCCGCCGCCCTAGCCGATTTATTGAAGCACCTGCAAAACGCCATGGGCGCAAGTGGCGTCTCTGGCGCTAACCTCGGCGACAGTGGCGTCAACTGGCAACTCGCTGCAAATCAAGCCAAGACAGTTGCTGGCGAAGCATCCGTGGCTATCAAAGATTCAACCCGCGGCGCCTTGCAAGCTGCGGTTTCAGTTGGCTCACTCTGGCTAAATGCAGCCACCGCAATCTCAGAGCTAACCAGCGAACCTAAGTTGCTGAGCCGAGAATTATGGGTGGCCGATGCCATGCCTTTGTTTGAAGACCTTGCAACCCCGGTTGGAAATCGAATGAGCACCGCACTGAGCGACAACTTGACCCAGAACGCACCCGAAGAATTAGCCTCGATTCTCGGTAGCGCAACCGGATTGATGAAGTCAGCCGGCGGCGCCTTGTTTGCTGTTCAGCTTGGCCAGGCCATCGGAAAAATGTCGAGCCAGGTGATCTCAGGAGGCGACATCGGATTGCCCCTTTTCAAAGACCAGCGAGCAGCATTCGTCCCTCAAAATCTCGATGAATTCATTTCTGGCCTCGAAGTCGAACCAGACCAGGCATATATTTACCTCGCTATCCGCGAGATGGCTCACGCGCGACTTTTCAAGCACAGCAAGTGGCTGCGCGATGCAGTGGTTTCTCAGATTGCAAAATATGCGAGCGAAATCACGATCGACAACGACCGGGTTACCGAAATGACTCAAGATTTTGACCCGAACAGCATGGATGAATTGCGCGAGGCCCTCGAAACCGGAGCTTTCATCGCTGACCGCACTCAAGACCAGCAGCAGGCCTTGGACAACATCGAGACACTGCTAGCTCTTATCGAGGGCTGGGTTGACGTGGTGACAGAAGAATCAACCAAGTTATTGCCAAAATCTGCAGCTATTGGTGAAGCCGTTAGACGTCGCCGCGCCACCGGTGGACCGGCCGAACTCGCCTTTGGCACTTTAGTTGGTTTGGAGCTTCGCCCACGAAAACTGCGTGAGGCAACTGCGCTTTGGCGAGAGATAACCAATCAAATGGGAATCGAAAAGCGTGATGATCTTTGGAATCACCCAGACCTGGTTCCGACAGCCGAGGACATTACCAACCCGCAGGGCCTAATTTCGCGTTTGCAAAATTCAAAAGCTGAGAATGAAGACTTTGATCAAGCACTTCGCGATTTGCTTGGGGATAACTAGCGCAGATTGAAGTCAGCTCGACCAGAATCTGGTCATGGTTATTCGACTCAATCCTCAAGAACAATCGGTTTGGCACGACACTAGAACTTTGCAAGTCGGCCTTGGCCGCAAGCGTGCGGTAATCGGCCAGATTACTCCTGCTCAAGAGCGACTAATTGCGGCGCTGTATCAAGGCATCGCAGACCAGCATTTGCCTGATTTTGCTAGCGGTCTAGGGCTAAAGGAATCTGAAACTCAATCAGTTCTCGAGGCCTTGGGGCCTCTGTTAGAGAAGCCGGTCGCAACCAATGGCAAAGTCAAGCACACTCAAATTTCGCCTGAATATGTTCAAAGCGCATTTGCCGAGATTATCCGCGCGAGTTTGAACACCAGCTCTGATGGCGAGAGGGTGTTGCAAATGAGGGGGCTGCGAAAAATATTTATCGACAGTCTTGCCGGTGCGGGTTTGACTTTGACGCTGGGGTTGGCAACGGCCGGGGTAGGTAAGATCTTCACAACCGATAGCAAATCAGTTCAGGTCGAGAATCTTGGCCCAAACGGTTATGTTCAGCAGCTGTTGGGAAGGCCAAAAATCGACGCGGTCAATTCGCTCCTAGCTGCATCTCCGAATCAATCAGAAGTCATTTTTATAGACGAAAATGTGACTCGAAATTTTGATGCGGTTGATTGCGCAATTTTGATTGGCCAACAAATCATTGAGCCGAAAAGATATGCACGCTGGCTGAATCGAGACATTCCCCACCTTGCCATCATCTTTTCGAGTCACCGAGTGTTCATCAGCCCGATGATTCTGGCTAGCCAAAGCGCTTGCCTGCTCTGCCTTGAGCACTTCAAAGCTAAGAAAGACCCTCGATGGCCGGTCATTGCTAGCCAGCTAATCGGAAGAAAGCAGAAGTTTGATGATGCGGCAAGTTCAATGTTTGCTGCCGGCTTGGCTCTGCAAAAATGTTTGGCCACACTCGACGCCTGGGCTGGTTTTCAAATTGAATCAAGAAATTCAACAGGATACGAACTTGATCTAGAAACCGGTGAAGTTACTGCTGTTACCTGGCCCGTGGCAGAAGGTTGCGATTGCCAACTGTAGTGGGCTAGCAGGTCACGCACCTGAAGCTATTTAGTTTCGGGCCTGCAATTTCAGCAAAAAGCGTGATTGTTCACGCTCGCGAGAGCTGGTTAGCTCCTGGCGTGCCCAACTCAAATTAAGTTCACGTCTAGCCCTGGTTAATCCGACATACAACAAGCGTTGCTCTTCGCGAATTGCAGAATCGGTGACCGCATATGTAATTGGAAGGTAACCCTCGGTAAGGCCCATGATGAAAACTACATCCCATTCGAGACCCTTGGCCGCGTGAATGGTGGAAAGTGTCACCGCGGCTTTTAAGGGCTCGTGCTGGGAGCGCTGACGCTCTTCAATTTCTTTTGCGAAATCCATCATGGTTGCATTAGGTGGCAACTCTTCGGTAATGGCTAACAGCGAGTTCAACGATTCCCATTTTTCGCGGGCAGACCCTGGTTCTGAAGGTTGCTGCGACTGCCAGCCCATTGATCGACAGATGTCTGAAACGGCGTGGAAGAGGCCTTTGTCGGTAGGCGATACTGCCTCGGCACGAATAGCCCGAATTGCTGCTTGCACCTCTGGTCGATTGAAGAATCGTTCTCCACCGCGAACTTGATAGTCAACAATTGCTTGGGCCAGTGCATTTTCAATGGCCTCGGATTGCCCGTTGACTCGATACAAAACTGCAATTTCGCTAGGCTTCACACCCTGTTCGATCTTGGTCTTGATGGCGTTGGCAATGGCTGCACACTCGTCGGCCACAGTTGCGAAAGCGATCGTTCTAGGCGCTAAACCGACCTCGCCCTGTGATGCCAATGGCTCTACTAAATCAGTATCCGCTGTCAGACGGTTCGCAAAATTAACGATTTGCTGAGTTGAACGATAGTTTCGCGTCAGCTGAATCTCAGTGGCGCCTTCAAAACGGGTAGCAAAGTTTCTGAGGTAATCGCTGGTCGCACCGGTGAATGAATAAATGGTTTGGTTTGGATCGCCAACCACGCAAAGATCTGAATGATTACCCAACCAGGCATCGAGCAAGGCGTGCTGAAGTGGCGAAATATCTTGATATTCATCCACTGTAAAAAATCGATATTGCTGTTGAACATGGGCCAGAGCGCGGGGTTCGGCACGAAGCATACCCAGGGTGAGAATTAGCACGTCTTCCCAGTCAATCTTCTGGGCTTTGATTTTTGCCTCTTCATAGGCTTTTTGTAATTCAAGATTCTTTTCGTAGCTCAAACCAGCAACTTTGTCCCGGGTTTTGACCACTTGCGCATATTCATCCAAGCTCAGCATCGAAAACTTGCGCCATTCAATCTCGCCAGCAAAATCGCGAAGAGCTCCGGCATCCAGGCGAATTTTGGCTTCATCGGCAACCTGCGCGATTAACCTCGACTTTGACTGAATGATGCTCGGGGCTGGCACGCCGGCGAATTGTGGCCAGAAGTATTCCAGTTGAGCTAAGGCTGCCGCGTGAAAAGTTTTGACTGAAACGGCACCAATTCCGAGCTGTCTCAGTCGAGCTCTAAGTTCGCCAGCCGCACGGTTGGTATAGGTTAATGCCAAGACTCGATTGGCGGCGTAGTAACCAGTTGCAATTCCATAGGCAATTCTGTGGGTTACTGTTCTGGTTTTTCCTGTGCCAGCGCCAGCAAGTATGCAAGTTGGGCCAACTAAAGAACGAGCGGCAAGTGCCTGCTCGGGGTCGAGGTTTTCTAGAATCTGTTCAGGATTCATCAAGCCCTACCGCTCGGTAGCAGATTCGATTGGCCCGCCAAACCATTGCTCAATGAGGGCCCTCGAGATTGAAATTCGATTTGGCAACAACAAATTTGAAGCCTCCGAGCGAATATCTTCGCGACTGAACCAACGAAGTTTTTCAATTTCCTCGCCATCTGGGTTCAATTCAAGGTGCTCAAAGTTAGGGTCAACCTGAGCTGTGAATCCAACCATCAACGAGTATGGGAATGGCCAGGCTTGGCTACCCTGAAACTCTGGGTTGATAACTCTAACTCCAGCTTCTTCAAATATCTCTCGCTTCACAGCTGCCGCAAGCGACTCCCCCGGTTCAACAAAACCGGCCAAAATTGACCACCGGTTTTCCTCCCAAATGCCCTGAGAGCCGAGCAAAAGTCGGTCTTGCGAATCTGTAATGGCCGCGATGATCGCTGGGTCTGTTCTCGGAAAAATCTGATGAGCATCGACCGGACACAATCGCACCCAGCCCGATTGAACGACCTCGGTCGGTGAGCCACATCGTGGGCAAAAAAGGTGGGTTTCATGCCAGTTGGCGAGCGCTAATGACTGGGCATATATTCCGGCGTCGCGCTCAGATAAGCCTGCACCAGTGCGCCTTAGTTGGTGCCAATTCTCAGCATTTGGTTCAATCGACATAGCTTGGCCTTCGTCAAGAACCACCAATACCAAGGCTGACCCAGGCTCTACATCGCGTTCTAGGTATTCGGTTTTGCCAAGATAAACCATCAAAGAACCATCGAGTTTTTGAGACGAAAGTGTTTCACCAAGAGAAATTAGGCGAAGTTGCGGGAGCAGTGCGCTACCAGACTCTTCAAGCAAAACTTTGCCCTGGTGTAGCGCGACCATCCGCGTATTTGGATTAGCGGCTAAGTTTTCGAAAAGGTTGGCATCGGTTCGAGATAGGTAATCGCGGTCAACAGCTGAGCGCGCCAGTGGCAAGTTCAAGGGCTCGTTCATGGCTTCTCTCTGTCGTGATTCGCGTGGCGCTGCGAGGTGAAGTAATGGTTATCTTCTACTCTGAATTTCATGGCCAAATCTTCTTTGATTTTAGCGGCGCTTGCTAAAGACGCAGTGCCCCACATTGACTTTCACCAGGTGCGCAGAATTTCTAATGGTGCCGCCGGCCAATATGACTCAGCACTCTTAACTGCTAATGACAACAGCTATTTTGTGGTTCGAGCCGCTAACAGCGCACAGGCCGGCACCGATCAAGCGCTTGAATTGCGTGCCTTGAAGGCTCTGACCGCTGATGTGCGCGAGCACTTGCCATTTGGCATCACCCGCTTGGTCGGTGAAACCAAGGATGAATTTGGTACTTCGGTATACGTCTATGAATACGTTTACGGCAATGAAACCCAAATAGAGACTGTTCAAGCCGATTCAAGTTTGTCGACCAGCATCGGCAAGGCCATTGCCGCGATTCACAATTTGCCTCTCGAACTAATCCAGGATGCACACCTACCTGAATACGATGTAGCCCAGGTAGCTGCGAAAAAGGTCGCTGAGCTTGACCGAATTCTAGAGTCGGGCAAAGTACCAGCTGTGCTGCTCAGCCGCTGGGAATCAGCCTTCGAAGACATAAGCCTGTTCCGTTTCAAACCAACCGTTATTCACTCTCGACTCAGCTCAGAAACTGTTCTTCAGGCTGATGGTGAAGTCTCCGGCATTCTCGACTGGGCGAATTTGCACATCGGCGACCCGGCCGAAGACTTTGCCTGGATTCTTGGAACTGGCCTCTACGAACTGAGCGATAGCATCCTTGATGTTTATCGCCAGAATCACCGTCACCAGGATGAAGGTCTGCGCCACCGTGCGACGCTCTATAACGAACTAGACATTGCAAAGTGGTTGTTGCACTCAATATCAATCGGTGACGAAGATGCAATTGCGGATGCAACCAGCACACTCGAGTTACTGGCCAGCGACGTTGATACTGGTGCTATTGGTCGCCTTGCGATTAGACAACCAGTGATCGATCCTGTTGAGGCATTCGAAACATTTAGTGCCGAAGAGTTCGCGACGGTTGCCGACGAGGGCAACATTGAAATCATCGACCTAAGTGTTGAATCGGTTGAATCGGTTGAAAGTGCTGAGGCCCCCGAAGTTCGCAACCAGGCTGATGGCAGCGAAGTTGAGTACAACGACAACAAAACTCGACCTATCGAACTTCCGGCGAAGACTGACAACGAACTTTTTTAGTTTTAGTTCGTTGCCCTTGCTGAGGCGATGGCTTTTTCAATTGCTTCATGCCAACGCTCAAGTAGTTCTTCTTCGTCGAGCAGTTGAGTTGGTCGAATCTCAAGGTTTTGGGCAACGTAATAGAAGCTCGCCGAAATTTGATCAAGTGAAAGCCCTGAAAATTTCGAGTATGCCAGACGATATAGCGCGAGCTGCAATGACTTTTCGGCTAAATCATTCTGGTCTTTAGGTGGCTCTCCAGTCTTCCAATCAATGATTTCAATGCCTTCATCAGTCTCAAAAACGGCATCCAGTTTGCAGATGAAGGTGTTTTTGGCGACCGTAAATTGAATCTCCTGTTCAACCGAGACGGGTTTCAATTTTGCCCATCGGGATACCTCAAAATTTTCAATTAGGTCTTCGATTTCAGTCACATCGGTATTGGTCGGCACACCAAAATACTGCTCTACCCAGCCGTGAAAAAGTGTGCCCTTTCGGGTTTCTTTATAGGGCTTCGCCGGAACTGGTCTTCTGAGTCTTTCGAGCAATTCTTCGAGTGAAACCACATAATCTTTGAAGCTTGAGGCAGGAACACGAACCGGAAGTTTAACCAAGTCTTGGTTGGCAAGTCGTTCGACCTGTTCGGCAAGCAAAAGGTCAATATCCGCTTGAATTTGGTTAGAAAAATCTAGGCCGGCTCTATGAAGCTCTAAAGCATCAAGTGCACCCAAAGTTTGTTCGGCGGCCGATTGAAGAGCTTTTCGGTGCCTCTCGCCCAAAGGGTCTAGTGGCCATTGCTCAACCAGTGATTCTGCCTCTAGAGGATTAACTTCGGACTCGATTTCAGAGATTTCGGTTTTGATTTTTTCAATTGCCGCGGTTAGAAAACGTGAGACCTCGCGAGGTTTTTTGTTTCCGGGCTTCCAATACGAACCAGTCAGTAACAGTGCAGACTTTGGTCGGGTAACAGCAACATACATCAAGCGCAGTTCTTCATTCAGTTGGTGGGCCTTCATAGCCAACTTGAAATCATCCACGCTATTTTTTGCCTGTGGTTGCGAACTTAGCCCCTGATAGTTCCAAACCGGAAGAGCATCGCAGTCTCCGCGCAGTGGGTATGGCAGTTCTCCGAATTTTATCCAGCCAGATCCGCCACGATTGCTCGGAAAATCGCCTTCAATCAGGTTGGCAACAGCAACGTTGTTCCATTCGAGACCCTTAGCCGCATGGATAGTGAGAACCTGCACCACACCTCGCTCAGGAGAGGATGTTGGAACTTCAAACTTTTCACGTTGATCAGCAAAATCAAGCCAATCAAGAAACGCTCCAAGGTAAGCCTGCTGATTATTTGCAGAATAGTTCGCAACAATCGCGGCAAAAGCATTTAGATGAGCCATCGGATTCTTGCGTCGTGGATTCGCTAGAACCTCGATGTCGAGCCACAGCTCTTGCTCAACTGATCTCACAAAGTCAACCAGTGATAGACCTACCTGGCGCCTCATAGCTCGAAGTAGCTTTGCTGCGTCGAGCATTCGAGCCAAGCCAACGTCAGAGAAGCCAGCTTTTTCTGGGTTTTTGTCTTCAATCAGAAGGTCAAGTGCATCGACGATCGAAACTGCATCTTCAGGGGCGAATCCCTCTTGTTGTCGATCGCGCAGATTTTCGTCAATCTTGGCCCGGCGACTTGCATAGCGACTAAGCCGCTCGATGTCCTTGGCCCCAATCCTCCAGCGGGGGCCAGTAAGCAAGCGAATTAGCTGTGATCCAGCCTGCGGATTGTGCAAAACCTTGAGTGCACTCACCAAATCAACAATTTCGGGCATTTCGAGAAGCCCTCCGAGACCAACAACCTCAACCTCAAGACCTGCAGATTCTAGAGTTTCAACGAAGAGATGCATTTGGCTGCGTTTTCGAAGCAATAAAGCTGAAGTTTGGTCAGGTGTAATTCGAGCGTTGAACCATTGAGCAACCCTCTCGGCTTCACTCTTGAGGTCTTGGCAAAAATCGATTGAAATCTGGCCTTGCTCAGCAGATGGAGAGGGCTTCAACTCAACGGCTTTTAGATCACCAATGAGATCATTGGCCAATTCGAGAATCACACCCGGGTTTCGCCAAGAGGTAGAGAGCGTGAAGTTGGCGCTGCCCGACTCGGCACCAAAATCTCGGTAAAAGTTTGTGAGGTTTGATGCGCTGGCCCCACGCCAGCCATAAATCGACTGATTCGGGTCACCCACAGCAAACACTGAGGTGCCACCAAATAAGTTCTGCAGCAATTTGGTCTGCAAGAACGAAGTGTCTTGATATTCATCTAGCAAAACCTGTTTGAAAGATTCTTGAACCTGCGCAACCACACCAGGAATCAATCGCGCCGCTCGCTCAGCCAGCACTACCTGGTCTGAATAATCAACAAAACCCTGCTTCTGCTTTTCGGCTCGATAAGCATCGGCAAGTTTGGCAATAATTGGGGTGCCGAGAATAGGGGTGAAGAGCGTATCCATGTAGGCGAATTTGGCTAGGTCAGAAGAGCCCTCACGCTTTGGCAGGTTATCTAAGGCCGAAACCACCGAGTTAATGACGCCCTCAACATCTTGAGCCGACACCAGGTTGTCATTCATTGACGAGGCCATGGCTAGCACTGCTTCAACAATCGAATTTAGGTTTGATTCGAGATCGACAAGACGAGAATCTACCGACGCACCTTGCTTGAGAACTACCTCGCGCGCTAACTGAAAAGCGGCTGCTTCTGATAGCAACACCGCCTCGGGCTCATAGCCGATTGACAGTGCGTTATCGCGAAACAGGTTAT
>JACCDN010164627.1_pt1 | contig 22088 bp, 23 predicted proteins | sample 7441691 | NCBI WGS metagenome assembly JACCDN01 (sample SAMN15323439, study PRJNA562643) | freshwater metagenome | isolation source: river surface water | place: USA:Blue River Watershed | collected 2017-08-16 | reverse complement strand
TCTGTGGCACACCCACACCGGCAACGATACGGGTGGTACAGATCGAACCCGGGCCGATACCGACCTTAACGCCATCGGCGCCATGATCAGCCAGCGCACGCGCCGCATCAGCCGTGGCGATGTTGCCGCCAATCACCTGAACATTCGGATAGTTCTTCTTGACCCATTTGACACGATCCAGCACGCCTTGCGAATGGCCGTGCGCCGTATCCACGACGATGACATCGACACCCGCCTCGGCCAGCAATTCGACGCGCTCTTCAGTGCCTGCGCCAACACCGACCGCGGCACCAGCCCGCAGACGGCCGGAAGCATCTTTAGAGGCATTCGGGTGCTCGGTGGCTTTGAGAATATCCTTAACGGTGATCAGACCATGCAGCTGGAATTCATCATCGACCACCAGAACGCGTTCGATACGATGCTGATGCATCAGTGCTTTGGCTTCTTCGATGCTGCCGCCTTCACGCACAGTGACCAGACGCTTACGCGGTGTCATGATCTGTCGAACAGCCTGATCCAGGTTGTCTTCGAAGCGTAAGTCACGGTTAGTGACAATACCGACCACCTTGCCGCTCTTATCCAGAACCGGCAGACCGGAAATGCGATGCTGACGGGTCAGCGCCAGCACATCACGCACGGTCATGTTCGGGTTAATCGTAATCGGGTCTTTGAGCACGCCTGATTCGTAGCGTTTAACCTTGGCCACTTCGGCCGCCTGCTGGGCCGAGGTCAGGTTCTTGTGAACGATACCGATGCCGCCCTCTTGTGCCAGCGCAATGGCCAGACGACCTTCTGTAACCGTATCCATGGCGGCAGAAAGCAAGGGAAGATTAAGGGTAATGTCGCGCGTTAGACGGGTTTGCAGGGAAACATCGCGCGGAAGAATTGCGGAGTGCGCCGGAACGAGCAAAACGTCGTCAAAGGTCAGCGCTTTCTGTATTAACTGCATGGTCTCAAGCCCCAAGCCACAAAACGATATTATACGGATTCTTCCGCTTTACGTCTGCCCTATCCATCAGGTTTTATGACTATGCGCATACCACCCATTTTCTGCGTTGCCCCTATGGCAGTATCGCTCTGTGTTCTTCAAGGGCCAGCGTGGGGGCAGATACAAGCCGGTCGTGCCGCCAATGGCACTTTAATCCTCACAGATCAGGGTTTACCGAGCGGGACAACACCAGAGCCCCTGGCATTGGATCAATTGATGAGCCTGCCAGAGGAAGCGAAGATAATACAGCCCAAGGCAATTGTCTCTCCCGGCACCGCTGCAGCAACCCAAAAACAGAGCGCCGAGCAGCGCGCTACCTGCCAAGGAATCAACCAGCGTTATGCAGAAACACAGGCCGAGCTGGCTCAGGTTGAGCAAAAAAAGGCAGCTGGAACCCTACTCATCCCGGAGTCTGGCCTGGTGACCTTGCGTCAGAATCTAGCAACCATGGCGCGCATGCGCCAGCTTTGCCCATAACCGTCTGCTATCAGCAGATCAGCAGTCATTAGGCGTCTACAGTGTTCAATTCAGCGGCACCCCGCTTCATAACTTTACCTTCAGCGGCCTTCTGGCGACGAACTTCCTTCGGATCGGCGATCAATGGTCGATAGATTTCGACCCGATCCCGATCACGCAAGACCGCATCGGGTTTACTCAGCTTGGCAAAGATTCCCAGCTTGTTGACCCCGCCGGGATCAATCTCCGGATATTTTTGCAGCAGACCTGAGGCTTCAACGGCCTGCATCACGGTAGCGCCATCCGGTAGCTTGACCGACACCAGTTCCTGCCGATCCGCTAATGCGTAACAAACTTCAATATTCATGCTTTGTACACCTGACCCGCCCTCTGAACGAAGGCTTCAATAAAGGTATTGGCGATCCGGCTGAATACCGGCCCGATCACCTTTTCAAAAAGCTTACTGGAAAATTCGTAATTCAGCCGGAATTCGATCTTGCAGGCGTGCTCACCCAGCGGTTTGAAATGCCATTGGCCATCAAAGCGACGAAACGGGCCGTCGACCAGTTTGATGGTCATCTGCGTCGGAAAAACCTTGTCATTCTCCGTCGTAAAGTGCGACTTTACGCTCAGAAAATCAATATGCAGGGTTGCAACGGTTTTATGATCATCCCGATACTTAAGCTGAGCTTTGGCACACCAGGGTAGAAATTGGGTATAAGCCTCGACATCATCCACCAACGCATACATCTGGGCCGGGGTATGTTCGACAAGGACGGTTTTTTCAACAAGCGCCATACGAGCAGCAGTCAGTAGAGAGGGCCGAACAGATTAACAAGTTTAAATAGCTCAAGGGTTGTTAGAATGCCATATTCTATCGAAAAGCGCCTAGTACGCACTCCCCTGACAGCATGAGCATCGTTTCCAACAAAAAAGCCTTTCACGAATACTTTATCGAAGAACAGTTCGAGGCGGGTCTGTCGCTGCAGGGCTGGGAATGTAAAGCGATTCGTGCTGGTCGCATTCAGCTGAAGGAAGCGTATGTGGTGGTTCTGGAGGGCGAGCTATATCTCATCGGAATGCATATTACGCCGATGATCTCCGCATCAACTCACATCAATCCGGACGCTACCCGAACGCGCAAGCTACTGCTACACCGCAACCAGATCGATACACTGATCGGCAAGGTGGAGCGCGCTGGCTATGCCCTAGTACCGATCGACCTGCACTACAGCAAGGGCCGGATCAAAGCAACCATTGGCCTTGCCAAGGGCAAGAAACTGCACGATAAACGCGATACGGAAAAAGAAAAGGACTGGAAGCGTGAGCAGGGTCGACTGCTCAAAACCCAAGTCCGCTAAAGCTTTGGGCACTAAACGACGGAGACACGATGATCATCCCCGAGCATATAGTCCAAGCGCATGACTCCCTGATTTACGGGCTTGGCCTCGCCGCTTCAGTCGTCTGTTCGGTCACGGGCGTGCTGGTCGCCCGCGACAAAGGCGTTGACCTTTTTGGTGCCCTGATGGCTGCTGTGGCCACATCCCTGGGGGGCGGTACCGTGCGTGACTTGCTACTGGGCCGTAAAGTCTTCTGGATGGCGGATGAAACCTATCTCTGGGTCACCGTGATTACGGCCTTCATCACTTTCTTTGTCACACGGATACGACACTTGCCGGAGAAACTCTTCCTGATTCCAGATGCCATCGGGCTAGCACTCTTTGCCATTGTTGGCACACAGGTTGCGCTAGATTGGAATATGCCTTGGCTAACGGCTAGCCTGTTAGGTGTGGTGACCGCTGTTTTTGGCGGACTCCTGCGCGACACCATGATTAATGAAGTACCACTGGTCTTCACCAGTGAGCTTTACGCTACGGCTGCCTGGTTCGGCGCCATGACTCTGATCGTGCTGGATGCAATGGACGTTAATGTGAAGCTTGCCGCCTGGGTCGCGTTGACAGTCTGTATTATGGTTCGAATGATGGCCATTCGCTGGAAGATTACGCTTCCCCGCTTTCATCATCGGCCATAAAAAAAGGGCATCCCTGCGGATGCCCTTCTAGGAATTATACGAGTTGATTAACCGCGCTTGGCAATTTGCTGCCAGGTATCAACCACCGTATCCGGATTCAGCGACAAGCTGGTGATGCCCTTCTCAGTCAGCCATTCAGCGAGATCCGGGTGATCCGATGGACCCTGACCACAGATACCAATGTACTTGCCGGCCTTGTTACAGGATTCGATGGCACGTTCGAGCAACATCTTGACTGCCGGGTCACGCTCATCGAACAGCGACGCCACCAGACCCGAATCACGATCCAGACCCAGCGTCAGCTGAGTTAGGTCATTTGAACCAATCGACATGCCGTCAAAATACTCGAGGAACTGATCGGCCAGCAGCGCGTTAGACGGAATCTCGCACATCATGATGAGTTTGAGGTCATGTTCGCCGCGACGCAAACCATGGCTGGCCAACAGCTTTTCGACTTGAGCTGCTTCACCCAATGTACGAACGAACGGCACCATCAGTTGTACATTCGTGTAACCCAAGACTTCACGTACGGTCCGCATGGCACGACATTCCATTTCGAAGCAATCCTGGAAGGTCTGAGCAATGTAACGCGAGGCACCGCGGAAACCCAGCATCGGGTTTTCTTCTTCCGGTTCGTACAGGTCGCCACCCAGCAACTTGCGGTATTCGTTGGACTTGAAGTCCGATAGACGCACGATGACCGGCTTTGGCCAGAATGCCGCAGCAATGGTTGCAACGCCTTCGACAAGTTTGTCGGTAAAGAAGCTAACAGGATCAGCGTAGCCACGAGCACGACGTTGAATTTCTTCACGCTTACTGGCGGGTAAACGATCAATTTCCAGAATGGCTTTCGGGTGTACACCGATGATGTTATTGATAATGAATTCGACACGGGCTAGGCCCACGCCTTCGTTGGGCAGCTGCGCGAAATCGAAGGCCAATTCCGGGTTGCCCACGTTCATCATGATCTTGACGGGAATCTGCGGCAGTTCACCCAGATCACGTGTCGTGATTTCGTATTCCTGAGCGCCACGATAGACATGACCGGTATCCCCTTCGGCACAAGATACGGTGACCATATCCCCTTCTGTCAGCGTTTCGGTGGCATCGCCGCAACCCACAATGGCTGGGATACCCAGCTCACGCGCGATGATAGCCGCGTGGCAAGTACGACCGCCACGATTGGTGACAATAGCCGCCGCACGCTTCATGACCGGCTCCCAGTTCGGATCGGTCATATCGGCGACCAACACATCGCCAGGTTTGACGCTGTTCATTTCGGCCGGATCATTGACCACACGCACCGGACCCACCCCAATCTTCTGACCGATGGCACGGCCGGTGGCCAATACTTTGCCGTAGCTCTTTAAGGCAAACTTTTCGACCTTGTCTTTTGATTCCTGCGACTTCACCGTTTCCGGGCGCGCCTGCAGAATGTAGAGACGGCCATCGGTACCATCACGCCCCCACTCGATATCCATCGGGCGCTGATAGTGTTTTTCGATAATGTCGGCAAAACGAGCCAGTTCCAGCACTTCTTCATCACGGATCGAGAACTGATTGCGCTCAGTTTCTGCCACATCGACGGTATGGGTCGATTTACCGGCAATCTTATCGGTCGAGAAAATCATCTTGAGAAGTTTCGAGCCGAGATTACGACGAATCACGGCCGGACGTCCTTCACGCAGCATGGGTTTATGCACGTAAAACTCGTCAGGGTTCACAGCACCCTGCACCACGGTTTCTCCCAACCCATAGGACGAAGTCACGAAGATGGCATCACGGAAACCGGATTCAGTGTCTAGCGTGAACATCACGCCAGCTGCGCCTTTGTCGGAACGGACCATACGCTGAATACCGGCCGACAGCGCCACATCGGCGTGCGCGAAACCTTTATGAACGCGGTAGGCAATAGCACGGTCGTTATATAGTGATGCGAACACTTCCTTGATGGCATGCAGGATATTTTCCAGGCCACTGATATTGAGGAAGGTTTCCTGTTGACCCGCAAACGAGGCATCTGGAAGATCTTCAGCCGTGGCCGACGAACGCACAGCAAATGAGGCATCCGGACCACTTTTGGCGATCAGGGCGGCGTAATGTACCGCGATTTCTTTTTCCAACTGCTCGGGGAACGGAGTTTCAACGACCCACTGTCGAATCTCGGCACCAGTCTTCAAAAGCGTATCAACATCATCGACATCCAGACCAGACAGACGGCCGTTGATCTTATCTGCCAGACCGTTATGCGCGAGAAAGGCACGATAGGCTTCGGCCGTCGTCGCAAAGCCACCCGGTACGCGCACACCAGCGGTGGACAGCTGACTGATCATTTCGCCCAGCGAAGCATTCTTGCCACCGACTTCCTCGACGTCCGTCATGCGTAGTTCTTTGAAGTTGATTACAAAGGTGTTCATCAAAAATCCCCTGAGAGTAAAGGTTGAAATTGGAAATACGTTAAAAGAGACAGGTTTTAAAAACTGCTTGCCGCCAGGCGGCGTTCGGATGTTTCGCGTCGAGCTTGAGCACGCTGCGCCTGATTCAGTGTTTCTCGAAAGAAACCCGCATGCGTTGCCGCAGCCAATCTGGCAGCCCCGGCATTTTTCTGACGAACGGCATCCACAATAGCTGTCCACTGATCCAGCAACATACGAGTAGCCACTGGAACGCTGATGAGTTCGCTCAGGTTAAAAACGATGTCCTTATGCACCAAGCCTTGGACCATCGACATCATGTGCGCTGTAAAAGCGTTATGCGCGGCTTCAGCCAGAGCTTGATGAAAACTTCCATCGGCAACCGCTACGGCATCGGCATCAAGCGCTGCCATTGCACTGGCAGCCTGCTCGAGAGCCTCATCCAAGCGAATCAGATCGCCCGGTGTCGCTCGTAAGGCAGCCCATTCAGCCGCCTGAGCCTCGAGAACCGCGCGAAACTCGAGCAGATCGTCATGTAACGCCGGATGAGATGCCAGCATATTCGCCCACGGGTTAGCGATGGCAGTATTCAATTGATCAGCAACAAAGGTCCCGCCGCCCTGGCGACTATAAAGCAGGCCTTTGGAGATCATTTTTTGCAAGGCTTCACGTAGCGAGGGTCGGGAAACACCCAGCTCAAGCGCCAGTTCTCGCTCAGCGGGCAAGCGATCTCCCGCCTTCAACGCACCTTCAAGAATGCGTTGCTCCAGCTGGTACGCCACTGTGTCTGACAAGCGAGAGGTGATCTTGCGATCCTGAGCCATGCCTAGAGTCCAAATCCCACTTAATTGGTATTACCAATATTGGTTGCAGAATGATCGATGTAGAATTTAACACAGGCTATTCGGCAAAATCCACTATTTGTCATGAAATAATTTCAATCGGATGTTCATTTTTTTGGTATTACCAATATACCATACACAAAACACCCGGTTTAGATACAATGCTCGAACTATGACAAAACGCACTGTTTTCTTTATCTCGGATGGCACAGGCATTACGGCTGAATCATTGGGGCACAGCCTTATCAGCCAGTTTGAAGGCGTGGAATGGATTCAACAACGCCTGCCCTTCATCAATACCCGTGAAAAAGCCCAAGAAGCCGTGCAGCGCATTGAAGCCGTTGCAGAGCGAGATGGCTGCTGCCCGATTGTGTTCACCACTCTGGTTGATGATGAAATCTCATCGATGCTGGAACAGGCCCCTGCGCTTTGTCTGAACTTTTTCAAGACCTTTGTGGCACCGATTGAAGCAGAAATTAATATTAAATCGACGCACACCGTCGGCCGCACTCATGGACGTACGGATAGTTCAGATTACAAAAACCGCATTGAAGCCATTAACTACACACTGGCCCACGATGATGGCATTACTGATCGGGATCTGAGTACTGCAGACGTCATTCTGGTCGGTGTTTCCCGTTGCGGCAAAACTCCGACCTCCCTGTATCTGGCCATGCAGTTCGGCATCAAAGCTGCAAACTTTCCACTCATTCCCGAAGATTTTGATCGCGGCACCTTACCCGGCACCTTGAAAGATCATAAAGCCAAGCTCTTCGGCCTGACGATTCAGCCGGAGCGCCTCGCTCAGATCCGTGAAGAGCGTCGCCCCAATAGCAAATACGCCTCACTAGCCAACTGCCGCCAGGAAGTCAGTGATGCTGAAAAAATGATGCGTCGTGAAGGAATCCATTGGCTGGACTCCTCCAGCAAGAGCATTGAAGAAATCTCGACCACCGTGATGCAGGAAATTCGCCTGGAAAACAAAGCAACGGCTTTTTAAGGCGTTCCAGCTGCCTCGGGTTTGGCCACACGGCGCTGCCGTACCTGTTCGAAAAAACAAACCGCCGCAGCTGCATTGACGTTTAAAGATTCCATGCCTCCCGGCATGGGAATTGTGACCCGATGGGTTGCCTGCTGCGCCAGCACCGGATCGACCCCCTGCCCTTCATTGCCAAACAGCCAGGCCGTGGGTTGACGGAGATCGTGGCTGTAAAGCAAAGAACCGCCCTCAAGCAGCGTTGCAGCAACCGCCCCCCGATACGCCCTGACAAAGACACCAAGATCAGCGTCGGTATAGACTGACGACAGCCATTGTGCACCTTGCCCGGCACGCAAGCATCGCGGTGACCAGGGATCGGCGCAGCCGCCGGACAACACAATCTGTCTGACACCCGCTGCAACCGCAGTTCTGATCAGGCTCCCCACATTACCCGGATCCTGGACCCGATCCAGCAAGAGCGAATCAACACCGGGATCTGCAGCGATCACTGGCGTTGGCTGGGCGGACACGGCAATAAGGCCACTGGGCGAATCGGTCAGCGCCAGCTGATCAAACAGATCATTGGGCAAGACCACTATCCGCGCATCCGGGCACCTCATCAGCAACGCCAGAACCTCGGGCACCCCACTCACGCGTTCGGCCAGCACCACCACCTCCGGCATATAACCCGCAGAAAGTTGTATCTGCAGCAAGTGCACACCCTCAGCCAGTACCTGCTGGTGGGTGTCACGCACGCGTTTACTCTCGGCCAGCTTTTTCAGGTGCTTGACTAGGGTATTCTGGCGTGAAGCAATACGTTCCATCAGGCAACCCCGAGTAAAGCACATTGTGCCACGGGACCAAAGCTGCGGCGATGTTCTGGCGATGGGCCGTGTGCTTGCAAAGCTGCCAGATGGATCGCCGTCGGATACCCCATGTGCTTTTTGAAGCCATACATCGGATAACGAGCATCCAGCGCTACCATCTGCGCATCACGCGTCGTTTTTGCCAAAATGGACGCGGCCGAAATAGCCGCCTCTTTGGCGTCACCTTTGACAATGGCTTCGGCACTACAGATTAATCCTGGCGGGATGCGATTCCCGTCAATGAGTGCATGTGCCGGAAGGACGGACAAGCCATCCACTGCACGACGCATAGCCAAAAAGGTGGCTTGTAGAATGTTGATCTGATCAATTTCTAAAGCACTCGCCTCAGCGACGCACCAGGCAATCGCTTTTTCACGAATCTCTTCAGCCAGCCGCTCTCGAACAGCGGGGCGGAGCTTTTTGGAATCGGCTAAACCAACAATCGGTCGCTCCGGATCCAAAATGACCGCCGCAGCCACGACGGCACCCGCCAAGGGGCCTCGCCCGGCCTCATCCACGCCACAGATCCAACGACTCGACGAATTCATTGGCCTGGTTTAGATTCAGGATTAATACAGGCCAGAACGGCGTCTGCCGCACGCTCAGCCGAATTTTGTCGCAGCTTCTGATGAATCGATGCAAAGGCACTTTCCATCTCAGCACGGCGGTTTGGCTGTCGCCAGAGCTGGATCAGGGCATCGGATAATTTTTCCGCCGTCGCATCTTCTTGTAACAACTCGGGCACGACCAGACGTCCCAGCAGAATGTTGGGCAGCCCCACCCAGGTCAGATAGCGCAGTTTCCTGTAAATCCAGGCTGAAAATGCGGATAAACGATATGTAATGATCATCGGGCAACGCAGTAACGCCGCTTCAAGCGTCGCCGTGCCACTGCACACCAGTGCCAGATCACTCGCCGCCAGTGCCTCACGGGCATGACCGAACAGAATGCGCACACGCAATCCGGCATCGGCATGGGCTTTGAGCGCGGTTTCGAACAAGGCGCGGGTTTCCTTCGTCGTCAGCGGTACGACAAAGAGCGCCTCAGGCAACTCCCGTGCAACCTGGTTGGCCGTTTCGACAAAAAGTTGCGCATGAAAGACCAGTTCGGACTGTCGACTTCCCGGCATCAGGGTGATGAGGGGTGCGGCTTCCGGTAAGTTCAATGACTGGCGAACCTGCAGTCGGTTGATGGCAGGATCAATCTCATCCGCCAGCGGGTGACCGACAAACACGGGTGCCAGGCCCTGACCCTGGTAGCAGGCCGGTTCAAACGGAAACAGGCAAAGGAGTTGGTTGACCGCCGCCACGATTTTTTTCGTGCGTCCCCGCCGCCAAGCCCATACCGTCGGGCTGACATAATGCACCGTCGGGATACCGGCCTTTTTAAGCTGCCGTTCGACCGCCAGATTAAAATCGGGCGCATCAATACCGATCATCACGTCCGGCTGCCAGGCCTTGAGCTTGGCAGTCACTCCCCGACGAATCGACAGAATTTCCGGCAGATGCGCTACCACTTCAGCCGCGCCACGGACTGCCAACTTTTCCTGTTCGTATTCGCTGTGCAAACCGGCGGCAATCATTTTCGGGCCACCGATGCCATAGAACTCGGCATCGATGTAACGGGCTTTCAGCGCATCAATCAGACTGGCACCCAGTACATCGCCGGAAGCTTCACCGGCCACCAGCGCAATACGCAACGGACGAGACATGCGATGCGTCAGATTAGCGGATGATGCCGCGCTGTGATGATGCGAGGAACTCGTTGAGCACCGCCACTTCCGGAAAAGATTTCTGCAAGTCATCCAGCTTCACACGGGCTTCTTCCAGACTCAAACCGGACTTATAGATCGCTCGATACGCCTGTTTAATGGCATTGACAGCCTCGACTGAGAAACCGCGACGCTTAAGACCTTCGGCATTAATACCCCGTGGGATCGTCGGATAACCCTGAGCCATGACAAACGGTGGCACATCCTGCACTAGCATCGAGCCGCCGCCAATCATGGCGTGTGCACCAATGCGTACAAACTGGTGATAGCCGGTGTGACCACCCAAAATCGCCCAGTCACCCACTTCGCAATGGCCAGCCAACTGCGCATTACTGGCCAATATCGTCTGATTACCAATACGACAGTCGTGAGCCACATGGACATACCCCATGACCCAGTTGTCGGAGCCAATCGATGTCACGCCTTTATCCTGCTCCGTACCAACATTAAAGCTGACGAATTCACGGATGGTATTACGATCACCGATTTCAAGACGCGTCGGTTCACCGTTGTATTTCTTATCCTGCGGCACACCGCCCAAGGCAGCGTAATGATGAATCTTGTTGTCGCGACCAATCGTGGTATGTCCTTCAACCACGCAATGGGAACCGATACTGGTGCCATCGCCGATGGTGACATGTTCCCCGATGATCGTGAACGCACCAACATTCACCCCGATGCCGAGTTCGGCTTTCGGGTGAACGATGGCGCTCGGATGAATATTGACCATATTACTCACCCATCTTGCGATGTGCGCACATCAGATCAGCCTCGGCGACGACCAGACCGTCAACCTTGGCTACAGCCTTGTATTTATAGATACCACGCTTGTTGGCAACCATCTCGGCGTAGAGATCGAGTCGATCGCCAGGGCCGACCGGTCGCTTGAAGCGGGCGTTATCAATACCGGCAAAAAGATACAGATCATCGGCTGCCTGTAGTGTTTCTTCTTCTGATGCCGAGGCAAACGTCAGAATGGCTGCTGCCTGCGCCATCGCTTCCATGATCAGCACCCCGGGCATCACCGGATACTCCGGAAAATGACCCGTGAAACAGGGTTCATTTACGGTCACATTCTTGATGGCATGAATCGACTTACCGTAATCAATGTCTTCGACACGATCAACCAGCAGAAAGGGGTAACGATGCGGGAGAATCTTGCGGATCTGATGGATATTAAGCTGTGGCATGTGGATTACTCCCCGATTGTTTGTTCAGTCAAAGTCTGGATTTGGGATTCGAGTGCCTGAACCTTACGGGCCAGGGTATCAAGCTGACGCAGATTCGCGGCAATATGCAACCAATCTGCATGCTGCAAGCTTGGGAAAACACCGGTGTACTGCCCCGGTTTCCGAATGTTTTTGATGACGGCCGTACCACCCGAAATGGTCACATCATCCGTAATTTCGATGTGTCCGGAAAACATGGCCGCGCCGCCGATAATGCAGCGTTTACCAATAGTGGTACTGCCGGCAATACCGGCACAGGCAGCAATCGCCGTGTGATCTCCGATGCGGCAGTTATGACCGATCATGATCATGTCATCGATCTTGACGCCATGACCGATGACCGTGTCATCCAGTGCGCCACGATCAATACAGGTATTAGCGCCGACTTCGACGTCATCGCCCATGACCACACGCCCGATTTGTGGGATCTTCACCCAGGCGTCTCCATCCTTGGCATTACCGAAACCATCAGCACCAATCACCACACCCGCATGCAACACCACACGATCACCGATATGACAATCGTGGTAAATCACCACATTGGGATAGATCACGGCATCATCACCAATGACGACATCATCACCAATAACGACGCCCGGATGAATCACGGCGTTACGGCCGATTTTTGCCGATGGTGAAATCACGGCCGAAGGGTGAATCGGCGGTTTCGGTAGGCGCAGTGGATTAAGCAACTGGCTGACCCGGGCAAAATATAGATACGGGTTTTCAGTCAGAATATGCGGGCGCGGAAAATGACCTGCAGCTTCCATCGGGAGAATCAATGCGCTAGCCTGCGTTGTTGCCAGCAACGGGGCATATTTACGCTGCGACAAAAAACTGATCTGCCCAGACCCGGCATCGGCCAACGGGGCAATAGAAGCTACGATCACAGCACCATCACCGACCAGCTCACCACCCAGTGCCGATTGAATATCGGCTAAGGACAGACTCACGCTGCTTTGACTCATTGGGCGGGCAGCTTTCCATCATCGGCCAGGGCCTTGATGATTTTGTCGGTAATGTCGATACGCGGGCTGAAATACACGGCATCCTGAACAATCAGGTCATATTTGTCGTTTTCTGCGATTTGTTTGAGCGCCTTATTAGCACGCTCCAGAACGACGGCCATCGCTTCATTACGACGGACATCAATATCTTCGCGGAACTCCCGTTGCTTGCGCTGGAACTCGCGTGAGGCATCTGCGAGCTCACGTTCGCGATTGCGACGTTCGGCGTCCGACATGGTGGCGCCATTTTTTTCCAGCGAATCTTGTTGGTTCTTGATCTGCTTGCCAAGTTTTTGAAGTTCAAGCTCACGCTTGGCAAACTCGGTGGTCAATTTCTTGTTGGCCTTAACGGCGATTGGTGCCTGATCAAACAGACGCTGCATATCGACAAAGCCAATCTTTACTTCAGCAATGGCTGGTGCCGAAAACAGGATGGCACTGGCCAGCGAGAGCCCCAGAGCTTGTTTCGAATATCGCATGACTGTCATCATTGTCTCTTTAGAAAGCACTACCCATGGTGAACTGGAAAGGCTGCTTCTGCGCACCCGGCCCAGCTCCGATAGGATAACCCAGGCTAAACTTAAGCGGCCCCATCGGCGATATCCAGGACATACCGATACCGGCCGAGGTGGCAATAGTGTTATTAGTCGGGCTACAGGTCATCCCAGGATAGCAACCGGGTGCGGCAGAACCCACAGCACCCACATAGCCTACATCGTAAAAAACATTCCAGCGCAGGGTATCGCCCAGCCCCGGGAAGGCACCCTGGAACTCGAAGTTACCGGTCGCGATTTCGTTACCACCGATATAGGATGTACCGCCACCCGCGTTGGTGGCCTGCGGACCGACGGTACCCGGTTTGTAACCACGAACGGACCCGATACCCCCCCCATAGAAGTTCTTATAGAACGGATAGGCCTTGTCACCCATCCCCTGACCATAACCCAGGTTAATGTTAGCCATGGCCAGTAAGGATTTCTTCGGGGTTAGCGGCACAAAATGCTGCTCCTGATAGGACAGCTTGTAATAGGCAATACTGCCTGGCGGGCTCGCCAGTTCGACCCCAGCCGCAAACCGATTACCTTTGGTTGGCATGATATTGGAATCAAAGGAATTCAAACGCCAACCCAGACTGGAAATCAGTGAGGTATTGGTCGAACCGTACTTCTGGGTGAAGTTGTAGATATTGTATGGAACGTTAGGATAACTATAGGTTGCATTCGGCGTAACACTGTAATCCGTCACCGTCACCGTACTGGCACCCGACAAATCAATATTGGTCGAATCGATGGTAAAACCCAGATTGGTGCTACTGGTTTCACTGAGCGGATAGCCGAAGCGGATACCACCACCCCCTGACATGGTTTTATAGGTCGACAACCAATCGAGCGTGGCCGAGTTAAAAGTCTTGTAGTAACCATCGTAGCCAATGCTGATGCCGTTGACCGTGTAGTACGGATCCGTATACGACAAACTGTACAGCGTGTTGACCTTACTGGTATTCACGGACAACGTGACGTTCTTACCACTACCGAACAGGTTATTCTGGCTGATCGAGCCAGATAGCGTCAGTTTTTCATAGCTGGAGAAACCCGCACCGATCTGGAAGCTACCGGTAGACTTTTCTTCCACATTCACGTTGGTATCGACCTGATCGTTGGTCCCCGGCACCGGCGGCGTCTGGATGTCGACCTGCTTGAAGAAATCTGTCCGCATCAGACGTTCACGCGACAGCTTGATTTTGTCGGCGTCATACCAGGCACCTTCAATCTGGCGCATATCCTGACGAACGACTTCGTCACGGGATTTGGTGTTACCGGTAATATTGACCTTGCGCACATAGACCCGGCGACCCGGATCTACAAATAAGGTAAAGCCAACCAGCCGTTTTTCGCGATTAATATCCGGTGCGGCATTGACGTTGGCAAAGGCATAACCTTCCTTGCCCAGACGTTCTGTGATGGCCTTAATCGTGTCGTTCACTTTAGAACGTGAGAAATCCTGCCCCGGGGCAATTTTGATCAGTTTGCGGATCTCGTCTTCGGGAACAATGAACTCACCCACCACTTTGACACTACTGATCAGATAACGGTTGCCTTCACTTTGTGTGATGGTCAGGTAAATGTTTTCCTTATCCGGGCTGATCGATACCTGTGTGGAGTCGATAGCATAGTCCAGATAACCCCGGTCCTGATAGAAGGAGCGCAGCTTTTCAAGATCGGCGGTCAGCTTTTGCCTTGAGTACTGATCACTCTTGGTATACCAGGAAATCCAGGTCGGCGTGCTTTGTTCGAACAGATCGAGGAGTTCGGTTTCCGGATAGGCCTTGGCTCCAATAATATTGATTTCGCGGATCTTGGCGGTTTCACCTTCGACGATATTGAAGTTAATTCCCACGCGGTTGCGCTCCAGCGGAGTCACCGTGGTCGTAATCTGTACGGCATATTTACCGCGCGACAGATACTGACGCTTCAGTTCCTGCTCGGAGCGCTCCAGAACCGAACGGTCGAAAATCCGTGAGTCGGCCAGCCCTACTTCTTTCAGAGCCTTGAGCACGACGTCTTTTTCAAACTCCTTGAGACCTTCGAAGGTAATCGAGGCAATGGCTGGTCGTTCAATCACCGAGACAATCAGGTCGTGCCCTTCGGCTTCGATCCGGACATCCTTGAAAAAACCGGTGGCATATAAGGCGCGAATCGCCTCGGTAATTTTTGCCGCATCAACCGTTTCACCCACTTTAATGGGCAAATAGGTAAATACGGTACCAGGTTCGGTACGCTGCAGGCCTTCGACGCGGATATCGCGAACCACAAACGGGTGAAAAGATGCCGCCTCATGGTGCTGCTGCGCCGACACATCGGCCACGGTCGTCAATGACAGCAATCCGCCAAAACACGCCGCCCATAGGCGCTGTTTCATAAAACGCGGTTTTGGAGGGGAGAAACGCTTGGATGACATCCGGTTACCAGTTAAAAAGTCGCTGTAAGTCGTTGTAAATGGCTAAAAACATCAGCGATCCGAGCACTACAATACCAAAACGCTGAAACAAGGCCTGACGCTCGGCCGAAACGGGTTTTCCGGTCAGAATCTCAACCAAATAATACATCAAGTGCCCCCCATCGAGGAGCGGCAGCGGCACCAGGTTAATCACCCCTAACGAGAGGCTGACGATCGCCAGAAAACGAAGAAAAGCCTCAAGGCCGATCTTCGCCGTTTGACCGGCTGCCGATGCAATGCTGATCGGGCCAGATAGATTGTCTAGGGAAGCTTTACCCACCAGCATCTGACCCAGCATGATCAGCGTAAAACGGCTTTTATCCCAGGTTTCGGTGATCGCTGCCCCCAGAGCTTCAGCCGGGTTTAATGATTGGTGAATCCGGTAAGCATCGAGTGCCCGCCCCTGGGCTGGGGACACCCCAGCACGGCCGATGACCTGCCCCTGCTCGTCAACACTGTTGGGTCGCATTTCCAATGCCAGCTCGGTATTCTGGCGTAACACGGAGAGACGAAAGGGTTTATCCGGATGCGAGCGGACGACTTTGACAAAGGCCGCCCAATCAGCGATCGGCTGTCCAGCGGCCGTCTGAATCAGGTCCCCCGCTAACAGGCCAGCCTGCTGGGCCGCACTGTCCTTTTGAACGCTCCCGACTTCGGCCGGCAATTGCGGAGCCCCCAGACGTATGCCCAGCACTGCCAGGGATGTCGGTCCGATCGCCAGATCCGCCGGGACTTTGAATGTCACCCCTCGGTCTACGGCACCCGCAACTGGCTGTCCTTTATCCGTCTCCACGACGGCCAGCATGATCTCGGGCTCTTTGCCCAGCAGCTGCAATAACTGCCACTGAGTTTGCGCCCAGGTTTCGACCGAAGCCCCATCCACTCGCGTCACCAGGTCACCGGCTTTGATACCAGCTAGGGCTGCAGGCGAATCAGCCTCGGGGGCTGCCAGAATCGGGCGCCATTCGGTGACGCCGCTCAGGAAAACAACCCAATACAACAGAATGGCCAGAAGAAAATTCGCCAGAGGGCCGGCTACGACCATGGCGATCCGCTTACCTACAGACTGCGTGTCGAAGGCATAAGGCCGATCTTGTGCAGAAATAAGTTCGCCATCCCGGGTATCCAGCGGCTTCACATAACCGCCCAATGGCCAGAGACAAAGCGCCCATTCCGTCCCGGTCTTATCTCGGCGAGACCAGAGAGTCTTGCCAAAACCAAAAGCAAATCGGAGCACCCGCACGCCACACCAGCGCATCACCAGGTAGTGCCCCAGCTCGTGCACGATCACTAGCAGACCAATCGCCACGACAAAAGCCCCAAGGGAATTCAACACATTCATGCGGCTCCCCTCAGAAGTGATTCAGCGTACTGTCGCGCCTGCTGATCAACGGCCAGCACCGAGGCCAGGTCCGTTAAAGGCATGATAGGAATTGCCAACAGTGTCTTGCGGATGATTTCAGGGATATCGAGGAAGGCGATCAGCCCATCCAGAAAAGCAGCAACGGCTACTTCGTTGGCAGCATTCAAAACGGCAGGAGCAGAGCCCCCCCGTGAAAGCGCCTCAAAGGCTAGTGCGAGACAGGGAAAAGCATCAGTATCCGGCTTTGCAAAATCAAACTGACCGCAAGCCACCAGATCAAGCATCCCAACTCCCGAAGCAATTCTTTCCGGCCAGGCCAGCGCATGGGCAATAGGCGTTCGCATATCCGGATCGCCGAGCTCGGCCAAGACTGAACCATCCACATACTGGACTAGGGAATGGATGGTACTTTGCGGATGCACGACCACCTGGATCCGATCGGCCGACAAACCGAACAGGAAGTGCGCTTCAATAACTTCCAGCCCTTTGTTCATCAACGTGGCCGAATCCACTGAGATCTTCCGGCCCATCGACCATTTGGGATGAGTGATCGCCTGCGCGGGCGTGACATCGGTCAGCTGCCCGCGGTCATAACCACGGAACGGTCCACCGGAGGCCGTTAGGATGATGTGACTCACGCCATGTGCTTGCGGGTTGGCACGGTAGTTTGATGGCAGCGACTGGAAAATGGCGTTGTGCTCACTATCAATGGGCAGCAATACCGCGCCGGAACGCTGAACTGCCTCCATGAATACAGGGCCCGCCATCACCAGTGCTTCTTTGTTAGCCAGCAGAATCCGCTTACCGGCTTCGGCCGCAGCCAGCGCCGACGGGAGACCAGCAGCCCCCACAATAGCGGCCATCACGGTATCGACATCCGGACGTTGGACGATAGCATTCAGAGCAAGGGCACCGGTCAACACGGTGGTTGCGCAACCCTGTGCCTGTAACCGGGCTTGAAGCGACGCCGCTGCTTGCGGATCCACCACCACCACCACCAGTGGATTGAAGCGATGGATCTGCGATTCGAGTAGATCAATCTGGCGCAAGGCGGCCAGGGCGACTACCTCATAACGATCAGGATGGCGGCTAATCACATCCAGCGTACTTTGACCAATGGATCCGGTCGAGCCCAGTACGACAACCCGCTGAGGCGTGCAGCGCGCCATTAATGCCCCACAGCCAAAATAATCAGCAGTAATGCGACAGGCAACACCGACAACTGGCTGTCAATCCGATCCAGCACCCCCCCATGTCCCGGTAGGAGCTGCGAACTGTCTTTGATACCCGACTGGCGTTTCATCAAGGATTCAAACAAGTCACCGGCCACGGACAACGCCAGCAATAACATCAAAACAGGAATCGACAATGCGCTAAAGATGCCGCCAATCTGATTGAGCACTACCGCATAAATCAGCATACAGACGGCTGCGCCAATGACACCTTCCCAGGTTTTACCAGGGCTGATGGCTGGGGCCAGTTTACGTTTACCGAATTTTTTACCGGAAAAATACGCACCGATATCTGCAATCCAGGGCACCGCCATGGTTGCCAGCAACATCCAGGGTTGTGGCGGAATCGATTTCATGGAAACGAGGGCGCACCAAGCTGGCACAAGAAGAATTAGCCCCACCAGAAAATGCAGTGCCGGGAGGCGCAGTCCCCAGCGCTTGACCAACCACAACGGAACAATCAGCAACCAGAACGCAGTGCCAATCAGCAAGCTGAGGCCTGTCAACCAGCCCATCACTATAATCGGTGCGGTCAGTGCCGCAGCTGCCAGCAGATTACCGAACACGATAGCCAAAATGATCCGAGCAGGTGCCGAGGTATAAAGTTGCGGCGTCATGCGCAACCACTCCCAGAAACCCAGAGCGGCCAGGACCGAACAGAATAGAATCCAGCTCCATTCCGGTAAGACAAACAGCACCAACGCAACCAAGACCAGCAAGACCGCCGCCGTTTTAATTCGAGTCATCAGCATGAGGCATCTTCCTTGGTGGGGTTCTGCCCCTGGTGTGCGGCACGTTGTGCTGCTTCAATCTGATCACCCGTCTGGCCAAAACGGCGCTGACGTTTCTGAAACGAACGAACGGCGGTAAAAAAAGCATCTTCACCAAACTCAGGCCATAAAGTGGGCGTGAAGTAGAGTTCGGCATAGGCCAGCTGCCAGAGCAAGAAATTCGAAATACGCTCTTCCCCACCTGTCCGGATAAATAAATCCGGCTCCGGGACGCCGGCAAAGCAGAGGTAAGGTTCAAGATCTTGTTCCGTATAGCTACCCGCCTTATCCGGAAATGCCAGCACCAGACGGTTAAGCGCCTGAGTAATATCCCAGCGGCCGCCGTAATTAGCACAAACATGTAATGTCAAACGGCTATTCAGTGCGGTCTCGGCCTCGGCCTGAGCAATCATGCTTTGTAATTCCGGGGCGAAACGGGAGCGATCACCGACAATTCGTAACCGGATACCATGCTCCTTGAGCTTAGTCACTTCCTGCTCCAGGGCCTTCATGAACAGCTGCATGAGCAAGCTGACTTCTTCGGCCGGACGACGCCAGTTTTCCGAACTGAAAGCAAACAACGTCAGGTGGGCCACACCCAGTTCAAGACAGCGGCGCACGGTACTGCGTACCGTTTCAACACCCTGTCGGTGACCAGCAACTCTAGGCAGCAGACGGCGTTTTGCCCAGCGGCCATTACCATCCATAATAATGGCAATATGGCGTGGACAGACGCCATCATGTACAGCAGGCTCAGCCGTGGGCTGAGCCTGTTTTTTGAACCAACGCATCAGCGACATCGCGGCGACCAATCAGATTTGCATCAGCTCTTTCTCTTTTTCAGCCAGCATCTTGTCAACTTCTGCCACAAACTTATCGGTCAGCTTCTGGATATCATCTTGGGTTCGACGTTCGTCATCCTCGGAGATTTCTTTGTTCTTAAGCTGATCTTTTAGCGTGTTGTTTGCATCACGACGCAGGTTACGGATGGCCACTTTACCGTTCTCGCCCTCGCCCTTCACGACTTTAATCAGTTCCTTACGACGCTCTTCGGTCAACGCTGGCATTGGCACGCGAATCAACTCACCCTGAGCGGCGGGATTCAGACCAAGATCTGAATCACGGATCGCCTTTTCAATCTTGCCTGCCATCGGCTTTTCCCAAGGCTGTACACCCAGCGTACGTGAATCAACCAACGTGACATTGGCCACCTGATTAATCGGCACCATGGATCCGTAATACTCAACCATCACATGGTCAAGAATACCTGTATGGGCACGACCCGTACGAATCTTCGCCAGATCGGTTTTCAAGCTTTCAATCGATTTGAGCATTTTCTGCTCAGCATTTTTTTTTACGTCGCTCATGTTAAAGAATCCTATTCATCAGCAATAAACGAGTGTGCCTTCAGCGGCACCCATCACCACGCGCTCAAGCGCGCCGGCTTCAAAAATCGAAAAGACGTTGATTGGCAATTTCTGGTCACGACACAGGGCAAAAGCCGTGGCATCCATCACCTTCAGATCCTTCTGGATCGCTTCGTCAAAAGAAATCGTTGCATACTTGGTCGCTAACGGATCCTTCTTGGGGTCAGCTGTGTAGATACCATCCACTTTGGTGGCCTTGAGCACGATTTCGGCGCCAATTTCAGCCCCACGCAGCGCAGCCGCAGTATCTGTCGTAAAGAAGGGATTACCGGTACCTGCGGCAAAAATCACAATGCGGCCCTGCTCCAGATAGCGAATGGCTTTACCGCGCACATACGGCTCAACAACTTGCTGAATATCTAGCGCTGACTGCACTCGTACCGGCAAACCGGCCAGACGCATGGCATCCTGCAGCGCTAGGCTGTTCATCACCGTGGCCAGCATACCCATATAGTCGGCCTGAGCACGGTCCATACCGGAAGCGGACGCTGCGACACCGCGAAAAATATTGCCACCACCGATCACGACACCCATCTGCACACCCAGATCGGCGACTTTCTTGATTTCTGCAACGATCCCGCTGATCGTTTGGCGATTAATGCCATACGCATCATCACCCATCAATGCTTCTCCGGACAGCTTGAGCAATATGCGTTTGTATTTGGGCGTTGCCATCATAATACCTTTCAATACAGAAATGCGTGCTTCAAGAATCCGGTGGGTCACGCACCTAGCGTGACCCCTCAGACACAAATTACTTATTGGCAGCAGCTGCAGCCTGTTGGGCAGCAACTTCGGCCGCAAAGTCATCGACCTTCTTCTCGATGCCTTCGCCAACGATGAACAGCGTAAAGCCCTTGATCTGAGCATTCTTCTGCTTGAGCAGCTGCTCGATCGTCTGCTTGCCGTCTTCAGCCTTAACGAAGACCTGACCCATCAGGGTGACTTCTTTCAGGAACTTCTGAACGGTGCCTTCAACCATCTTGGCCACGATATCGGCTGGCTTGCCCGATTCTGCAGCCTTTTCGGTCGCAATGCGACGTTCGGTTTCGATCAGCGCAGCGTCAACACCCGAGGCATCCAGCGACTTCGGCTTGTTGGCTGCAATATGCATGGCCAAATCCTTAGCCAGGTTTTCTTCGCCACCTTCGACATCCACCAGCACACCGATCTTGCTACCACCGTGGATATACGAAGCCACCTTGCCAGCACCTTCGATGCGCACAAAGCGACGGATCGACATGTTTTCGCCAATCTTGCCAACCAGCGCAGCACGCACGGTTTCGACGGTCGAACCGTCCATTGGCAAAGCCGACAGTGCCGCCACATCAGCCGGATTCAGTGTCGCAACCATCTCGGCCAGTTTGTTCGTGAAGGCCAAGAAGTCATCATTTTTTGCAACGAAGTCGGTTTCGCAGTTCACTTCAACCATCGAAGCCAGCTTACCGTCAGCAGCAATATAAATGCCCACAATACCTTCGGCAGCAATACGCGCAGCAGCCTTGGAGGCTTTGCTACCCAGTTTGACGCGCAGAATTTCTTCAGCTTTGGCCATATCGCCATCAGCTTCGGTCAATGCCTTCTTACATTCCATCATCGGCGCATCGGTCTTTTCGCGAAGTTCCTTGACCATTCCTGCGGTAATTTCAGCCATGCTTATCTCCTGATTCAAATCTGTCTCAAACCGCCTGCCTATCTACAGCACCCAGGCAAGC
>JACCDN010484401.1_pt1 | contig 22104 bp, 13 predicted proteins | sample 7441691 | NCBI WGS metagenome assembly JACCDN01 (sample SAMN15323439, study PRJNA562643) | freshwater metagenome | isolation source: river surface water | place: USA:Blue River Watershed | collected 2017-08-16 | reverse complement strand
ACGGTTTCAAGATGGTACTGGCAGGCGCCGCCATTTATGGTGACACCATCACCGCGCTGTATCAGCGTCTGCAAGAGGGCAGGCTCGCGCAAGGTCGCGGCAGCTATCGCGAGCATTCGATACGTGACGCATATCTGCAGCGTATTGTCGGCGGCATCAGGCTGGCGCGTCCCATGCACATCGCCATTGATTGTGGCAATGGCGTCGCCGGTGCTGTTGCTGGCGACTTATATCGACAGCTCGGTTGCACTGTGACGGAATTGTTTTGCGAGGTGGATGGCAATTTTCCGAATCATCACCCTGATCCGGCGCATCCCGAGAATCTGCAGGATCTGGTTCGCACGCTGGCCAACAGCGATGCAGAGATCGGACTGGCTTTCGATGGTGATGGCGATAGGCTGGGTGTCGTGACCAAGACCGGTGAGATTATTTATCCCGATCGCCAATTGATGCTGTTTGCGCAGGAAATACTCAGTCGTCATCCCGGCGCACCCATACTCTTTGATGTGAAATGCAGTCGACATGTCGCCGAAGTCGTCAAAGCCGCAGGCGGTCAGCCACTGATGTGTCGTACCGGTCACTCGTTGGTGAAAGCAAAGATGAAAGAAACAGGCGCACCTTTTGGCGGTGAAATGAGCGGCCACTTGTTTTTCAAAGATCGCTGGTATGGATTTGACGATGGCTTGTATGCCGGTGCGCGTTTGCTTGAGCTGACCAGCCAGGTCAGTGATCCCGGCGCCATGCTCAATGCCTTGCCGCAGTCGATGTCCACGCCCGAACTACAGATTTCGCTGCCGGAGGGCGAGAATCACGCAGTCGTGGCGCAGCTGCAGCGTGACGCGCAATGGTCTGGTGCGCGTGATGTGATTACGCTCGATGGTGTGCGTGTCGAATATGCCGACGGCTTTGGTCTCGTGCGTGCTTCAAACACCACGCCTGTGCTCGTCTTGCGTTTCGAAGCCAAAGATGCCGATGCGCTGCATCGCATACAGCAATCGTTAGGTACCGCGATTCGTGCGATACGGCCTGATGCGATGCTGCCATTCTGAATGCAGATGGATTCATTTAGGCTGCGTGCTTATTCTCTGATCTGGTGGCTAATTTTGCCGCCGGTACTGCTGCGTTTGTGGTGGCGTGGTCGTCATGAGCCGGGCTATCGCCAGCACATTGCAGAACGTCTGGGAAGCTACGCGCCTGCGCCCGCGTCTCCATTGATCTGGGTACATGCCGTATCGGTAGGTGAGACACGCGCTGCCGAACCGCTGATTCGCCGCTTGCTGCGTGATTTTCCATCACATACAGTGCTTCTCACTCACATGACCTCGACTGGCCGCACGACTGGCCAGCAATTGTTTGCTAATGAATCTCGCGTGATTCAAGCTTATCTGCCCTACGACACACTTTCGATGACGCAGCGCTTCTGTGCACATTTCCGTCCGCAGTTGGGCGTTCTGATGGAAACTGAAGTCTGGCCCTGTTTGATTGATGCGTGTTGGCGTGCTGCGATACCGATTACCTTGGTCAATGCGCGACTCTCGCCGCGCTCGCTGCGAAGAGCGCAGCGTTTTTCTGGACTGCTTGGCGCTGCTGCTCGCAAGCTCGATCATGTAGCGGCACAGACCGAGGCTGATGCTATCCGTCTGCGCGCAATAGGTGTGCAACAGGTCACTGTCACAGGTAGTCTGAAATTTGACATTGATCCACCGTGTAACAAGCTCGCGGAAGGACGCGGTTGGCGTTCGCGCTGGGGAAATCGTCCGGTGCTGGTATGCGCGAGCACGCGCGAAGGCGAGGAACGCTTGCTGCTGGATGCCATGGTCAACACCTCACTGCCCGAGAATTTTCTGGTTCTGATCGTTCCGCGGCATCCGCAACGTTTCGACGAAGTAGCCAATCTGATCGAGGAGCGTGGGTTCCGATGGATACGTCGCTCTGCATGGCGTTCCGAAGATCTGCTGTCGGATGTGAACGTGGTACTGGGTGATTCCATGGGCGAGATGTTCGCGTATTACGCCGCCTCGGACATTGCCTTCATCGGCGGCAGTTTGTTACCACTGGGTGGGCAGAACCTGGTGGAGGCACTGTCCTGCGGCAAGCCCGCTATCGTCGGCCCGCATACCTTCAATTTCGCGCAGATCACAGAAGACGCGATTGAGTTTGGCGTCGCTGTCCGCATCAAGGATGCAGATGATTTGTTTACGCAGTTGTCGGAATGGCTGGAGGATACTTCCGGACTGGAGGACACTTCCACGAGAGCTGCGCAATTCACGCAATTGCATCGTGGTGCGACGGAGAAGACCTTGCGTCTGTTATCTGAGGTAATGCGTTAGCGGTAGATCAATCTGGAAAGCCGTTATATCGAAAAAAATCAGATTCTATCTTGCCGAATGATTTGTCCAAGCGGTTTCCCGTCCATCGAGAGCATCGGTCGATGTTTTGCAAAAGAGGGTTTTTTGCCGTTCCAGGTGACCGATTTATCGGCTGTGAGTTTTGGCGGTAGATGATGGTGACCGGCGGGAATACCAATGATTCTGGCGATGAATTTCCCGTCAAAGGTCACCTCAATTACTTAACCGTCCTGCGCACGAGCGAGCAAACGAGATGGGTTGGCTTTCAATACGCTTACTGACACCAACATGACGGATCTCCTAAGTGAGCCCGTATATTATCAAAGTGAGCTGAAAGACAACGAAAGACACTGGATCCCCCCTTGCAAGCCAGTGCCGTTGCGCGGGTATGCAGCATGCTGCATACAACCCCCGCTGCACCTTGCGCCGGCATGAAGATTTTGAGGCCAATCAATCTAAAAATGCCATCCCGTCGCAAGCCGGGATCCAGAGGCGTTGAGATTTTTATTTCTCAATAGGTAGCAAATAGCATCCTGATCTTAATAAGCTACGTCATTACAAGCCTTACTTCTGCGCTTGCTGACTCACCTCATTCAACCCACCCCCCAGCGACCGGTATAAATCAACCGTATTGGTGATCTTCAGTAGTTTGGTCTGCAGCAGCTGCTGTTCGGCAGCAAACAGCTCCCGTTCGGCATCGAGTACATCCAGATAGCTCGCAATCCCGTTTTTGTAGCGTGCTTGTGCAAGCTCAAGTCGTGCCGCCTGCGAGGTGCGCACGGCTTCCTGCGCTGCGATTTCATCTGATAGCGACGCGCGAGCCGACAAGGCATCGGCGACTTCACGGAAAGCGATCTGAATAGTTTTTTCATAGCTGGCGATTGCGATATCGGTGCGTACTTCGGCCAGAGTCAGATTGGCTTTGTTGCGACCACCATCAAAGATGGGCAGTACCAGTTGGGGCGAAAAGATCCACGTGCCGGAATTACTTTGAAACAGATCACCCAGTTCGGTACTGGCCAGACCTGCACCGGCAGTCAGCGATATGCGCGGAAAGAACGCTGCGCGAGCAGCAGCGATATTGGCTTGCGTGGCGCGCAGTCGCTGTTCTGCAGCACGAATATCCGGTCGATAGGTTAGTAATTCAGAGGACAAGCCAGCACCGATATCAGCTGTGACGGGCTGTGACGAAAGATTCGCACTTTGCGCCGACGATGGGGTATTGGTGCCAACCAACAGCGCCAGCGCATTGACGCTCAGTGCATGTTGGCGTTTGAGCGCAAGCACGGCGGTTCGCGCCGTTTGCACCAGCGTTTCGCTTTGCCGTAATTCGAGTGCATTTGTAATCCCCGCATCAAAACGCTTTTTAACCAGGTCATATGACGTTGTTCGTGCCTTGAACGTGCGCTCGGCCAGTGCAATTTGTTCGGTCAGGCCGCGCTCGGTCAACCAAGCTTTAGCCACCTCGCCGACCAGCGAAACTTGCATGGCGCGTTGTGCTTCTTCGGTTGCGAAGAATTGGGCCAGCGCAGCTTCGGAAAGATTTTTTACTCGACCAAAAAAATCAAGCTCGAAGGCAGTCATGCCAATGCCAACCTGATACGACGAGGTGTTACGCATCGTGCCCGCGAAAAGCTGACGGGAACCAGAGGTGCCAGCCGTGGCATTCACTGCCGGTAGTTGGTCGCTGCGCTGAATGTTATACAGAGCGCGTGCTTCGTCGATACGCAGTGCAGCAGTTTTCAGATCACGGTTATTGGCGAGTGCTGCTGCAATGGTTTGCTTGAGTTCAGGGTTGAGAAAAAACTCACTCCAGCCGATGTCAGCTACCGGTGCCGCAGCCGGCTCGGGCGCAACTGCAACCGGAAATTTTTCCGGTATCGGTGCTGCAGGTTTGCTGAACTCGGGCAGAATTTGGCAAGCCGACAAGCCTATAGTACCTGTCAGCAGCAGCATCGAAAGTTTTTTTGTACTCATGATTTTTCTTCTTCCTGATGCATGTGCGCTGCATACAATTTACGCTGTCTTTCATTGCCCTTGAAGATACGACGAACTACAACAAAAAATACCGGCACAAAAAATACAGCCAGTACGGTCGCGGTGATCATGCCACCCATGACACCGGTACCGATCGCGCGTTGGCTGGCTGATCCTGCACCGGTCGCCAATACCAGCGGTAGCACACCAAGGATGAAAGCCAGCGAGGTCATGATGATAGGCCGGAAGCGCAGTTTCACGGCCGTCAGTGTCGCCTCGACCAGATCCATGCCATCAGCCTGCAGGTCTTTGGCGAATTCAATAATCAGAATCGCGTTTTTCGCTGACAAGCCAATAATCGCAATCAAGCCCACCTTGAAGTACACATCGTTAGGCATATCCCGCATGATAGTGAACGCGACGGCGCCAAGCACACCCAGCGGAACGACCAGCAGCACTGCCAGCGGAATCGCGGTGCTTTCATAGAGGGCGGCGAGTACCAGGAACACGGCTAACAGGGACAAGGCAAACAACAGTGTTGCAGTCGAGCCCGCCGCTTTTTCTTCGAACGACTGACCTGCCCATTCAAAGCCCACACCTGCAGGCAGTTGTGACACCAATCGTTCCACCTCGGCCAGCGCATCACCCGAAGAGGCACCGGGCGCGGCATCACCCTGTACTTTCATCGCAGGATAGCCATTGAAGCGCACCAGTTGCACGGGGCCCGTAATCCAGCGGCTTTGCGTAAACGCGGAAAAAGGCACCATCGCACCCTGAGCATTGCGCGCGTGGAGTTTGTCGATATCTTCGGGCATCAGGCGCTTGTCCGGATCTGCCTGGAGAATCACGCGCTGCTGCCGACCTTGATTTGGAAAATCATTAACGTACGTGGTACCAAAGGTGGCCGACAGCGTGGTGTTGATATCACTGAGCGAGACGCCCAGGGCATTCGCCTTGTCGCGATCGATTTCCAGCCGCAACTGTGGTGAATCTTCCATGCCTTCGGGGCGCGCACTCTTGATGACTTTGCTTTGTGCCATCATGCCTAGCAATTGGTTGCGTGCCGCCAGCAGTGCGTCATGACCCAACCCTGCGCGGTCCTGAAGACGCAGAGAGAAACCTGTCGCATTACCGAGCTCGCGAATCGCGGGTGGGTTCACGGTGAAGACAATCGCGTCACGGATAGTCACCATCAGCGACATCGCTTTTTGTGCGATGCCTGCCGAGCTGACCTCTGGTGTTGTGCGTTCTTTCCAGTCTTTGAGCGGAACGAACAGCAAACCACCGTTCTGACCATTACCCGAGAAGCTGTAGCCAATTACCGACACGATGCCGGCAACACCTGGCTCTTTCATGAAGTACTGCTCCGCCTGCTCCATCACCGACAAGGTTCGGCCTGTGCTCGCGCCCGGTGGCAGCTGCACGTTTGCCAGCAGGTAGCCCTGATCTTCGGCCGGCAGGAACGAGGTTGGCATGCGCGACGCCATCCACACCACGCAAGCGATGATGACGCCGTAGATCACCATGTAACGACCGGTGGTACGAAGCATTTTTTTCACACCAGATTCATAACTTGCAGTGGTGCGGCGGAAGAAGCGATTAAACAGGCCAAAAAATCCCTTGCGCTCATGATGCCCGGACTCAATTGGTTTGAGCACTGTTGCGCACAGTGCTGGTGTGAGCGTAATCGCCATGACTGCCGAGAACACCATCGCCGAGACCATCGACATCGAAAACTGTCGGTAGATCGCGCCCACGGAGCCAGTAAAGAAAGCCATCGGAACAAACACCGCGATCAGCACTGCAGTAATACCGATGATGGCGCCGGTAATCTGGCTCATTGCCTTGATCGTCGCTTCGCGAGGTGGCAAACCTTCCTCTGCCATGATGCGCTCGACGTTTTCCACCACCACAATCGCATCATCCACCAGGATGCCGATTGCCAGCACCATGCCGAACATGGTCAGCACATTGATGGAGTAACCGAACAGAGACATCGTCGCAAAGGTTCCCATCAGTGCGACGGGTACGACGATCGCCGGGATCAGCGTGTAGCGCAAGCTTTGCAGGAACAGCAGCATCACGAGGAACACCAGTGCCACGGCTTCAAGCAGCGTCTTGATCACTTCCTCGATCGATATCTTCACGAACAATGAGGTGTCGTAGGGCACCACATACTCCACACCGGGCGGGAAGAATTTTTTCAGTTCCTTCATCTTCGCGCGTACCAGCTCAGCAGTTTGCAGCGCATTGGCTGTGGGTGTGAGCTGAATGCCGATCGCGGCAATCGGTTTGCCGTTCAGACGTGCAGCGAAGCCATACGATTGCCCGGCAATTTCCACCTTGCCGATATCGCGGATCCGCACGGTTGCGCCATTGGGTAGCGCCCGCAGCACAACGTTGCCGAATTCTTCAGGCGTGGCCAACTGGCCGCTGACGATAATGGAGGTCGCGATGCGCTGCGAACTAGGTGCGGGCAGATCGCCGAGAATACCCGCCGAAAATTGCGCATTCTGCTGACGAATCGCGGTGACGACATCGGTGGGTGTGAGCTTGTAGCCCACGAGCTTGTCAGGATCAACCCACACGCGCATGGCACGCTCGGTACCAAAGAGCTGCACCACACCCACACCGGGAATCCGCTTGATCTCATTGATCACATTGCGCGCCAGATAATCGCCCAGCGCGACAGGGGATACATCTTCATTGGTCGCACGCAGGTTCACGAACAGCAGCAGATTGCTGCGTGCTCGAGTGATGGTCACACCCTGTTGCACCACAGCCTGCGGCAGACGTGCTTCGATACGCTTGAGACGGTTTTGTACATCAACTGCAGCGAGTTCGGGATTAGTGCCATTCTTGAAGGTCACCGAGACTTGCGTCTGGCCGTCCGACTGGCTCTGCGATTCGATGTAGAGCATGTTCTCCGCACCGTTCATCTCCTGCTCGATCAGACTGGTAACGCTCTCGTCGACCGTTTGCGCCGAGCCGCCGGGATAAACCGCATTGACGATGATGGTGGGTGGTGCAATCTGCGGATATTGCGATATGGGTAGATTCGGTATCGCGAGAATGCCGGCCAGCAGGATGAAAAGCGCAATCACCCACGCGAATACGGGGCGATCAATGAAAAACTTTGCCATGGCGACGCGTCCTTAGTCTTTATTTGTTTTGCGGCGGTGTGGCTTTGTCATTGCTGCCTGCATCAGGCGGGCTCCAGGGGGTTGGTTTGACGGTGGCGCCGGGCTTGGCTTTTTGCAGCCCTTCGACGATCACCTGATCGCCGTGATTGAGGCCGCTGCTGATGATCCATTTCGTTCCAAAGGCGCCGTCGGTTTTCACCGGGCGTGGCGACACGGTACCGTTGCCATCAACGGTCATCACGATGGAACCGTCGGCGGTACGCATGACCGCTTGCTGTGGCACGGTGATCGCACCGGCGCGCGTACCTTGTTCCAGACGTACGCGCACATAGGTGCCGGGCAGGAGTGAACGATGCGGGTTGGGAAATTGCGCGCGCAGGATGACGGAGCTGGATGCAGGATCAACCACCGCCTCGGAAAAAAGTAGCTGACCCGGATGTTCATAGGGTTGACCGTCTTCCGTCACCAGCGTCAGCTTCGCCTTTGCGCCGCCCTTGCCCGACTGGCTGACGATTTCCCTCAGGCGACGTGTTTCAACACTGGATTGAGTGAGCGTCACATAAATAGGATCGAGTTGTTGGATCACCGCCATGCTGTGCTGATCGTTCGCTGTCACCAGTGCACCTTCGGTAATCAGCGCACGACCGATGCGGCCGGAGATCGGTGCAGTTACCGTGGCATAGGAAAGATTGAGTCGCGACGTTTCAACGGCTGCGCGTGCCGTGCCTATTGCCGCAGTCGCCGCAGACACATCTGCAGCGGCCAGTTTCTGTGCGCTTTGCAAATCATCGAATTCCTGCTTGCTGATCGCATTGCTTTCTACCAGCCCGCGATAGCGACTGAGCTTGGTGTTGGCCTGAGACAGATTTGCCTCTGCGCGTACCAGTCCTGCCTCGGCTTGTGCCACCGATGCCTTTGCGCTGTTGAGAGTGGCCTGAAACGGTGCCGGGTCTATTTCATACAGCACCTGTCCGGCGCGCACATCGCTGCCTTCGTTGAACACACGCTTTTGCACGATACCCCCGACGCGCGCACGCACTTCCGCCGTGCGTGTTGCCTCAACCCGGCCGGGCAATTCAGTGACGTTCGAAATATTTTCCGGCGCCACAGTAATGACCGATACCATCATCGGTGGTGGTGCGCCGGTTGGCCCGGCTTTCGGTGCTTCTTTTTTGTCGCCGCAGCCTGCGAGCAGTCCCAGTAGCAAGCCGGAGATGAGAAGTCTGCTGGATGTGTTCTTGTTATTCATGAATTTCCGCCACATTAAAAAAAGCATCTGAGCGCACAGTTTTTTTGCTACTCGTCAGATGAAATACAAACAATCAGCAGCCAGGTTTTACGACTGACCATGATCCGCAGCCCCGGCTGCGATTTCCAACCGATCTATTGATGTCCCCGTACACAATAGAACCATAGCCCCCATCCTGCATGCTCTATGGATTTGTCTTTGCCGAAGCCGTCCTTTGGAATGCATTAAATGCAAAATCAACAAGGCTGCTGCGATGCGGATTACTCTATGGTCAGGGTTGTCTGGCCTCGAACAATTCGTTGAACTGTGCCAGATCGGCTTCGCTCAGACTGCCTGCTGCTGCCTTCAGTCGCAGGCCGTTCATCAGAGTGTCATAGCGTGCCTTGGCCAGATCGCGGCGGGTCGAGTACAACTGCTGTTGTGCATTGAGCACGTCAATATTAATTCGCACACCCACTTCATAGCCGAGACGGTTGGAATCCAGTGCTGATTTGCTGGACACCTCCGCGGCCTCGAGTGCGCGGATTTGGGACAAGCCGCTTTGTACACCAAAGTACGCGGCGCGCGTGTTTTGTGCTGCGTTGCGGCGGGCGGTGTCCAGATCGGCACGCGATTTGTCTTCCAGCGACAAGGCTTCGCGAATTTTGCTGGTGGTGGCGTAGCCGTTGAATATCGGAATGGTCAGCTGTACACCGATATTGGTCGTGGTGGTCGTGATGGCTGACGTAAAGAAACTCGTATTGCTACCGTAGCTTGCCACCGCATCCAGCGTGGGCAGATGACCTGCACGATTACGGCTGATCTCCAGTTTCGCTATCTCGGCCAGCAGTCCCTGGGCTACTACACTGAAATTACCGGATTCAGCGGTTTGCACCCAAGGGTCCATGCTGGCTGGTTCGGGAGGTGTCAGTTTGAGGCCTGTTTTCAGATTACCTAGAGCGGGTGGAAGTTTGCCGGTAATTTGCGCGAAGGCATTGCGTTTGACTTCAAGATCATTGATCGCTGCGATTTCCTGCGCATTCGACAGATCGTAACGCGCCTGTGCCTCATGAGTATCGGTAATGGTCGCTGTACCAACTTCGAAGTTGCGCTTGGCCGAAGCGAGCTGTTCTGCAATGGCGACGCGCTGCGCCTGAATAAAGGTAATCGTGTCCTGAGCCGCCAGCACATCGAAATATGCCTGGGCGACTCGAATCATCAGGTCGCTTTTTGCCTGATCGAATTGCACTTCACTTACAGCCACTTGCAGTTTGCTTTGTTCGTAGACATCGCCGCTGGCGCGGTTGTACAGTGGCTGCCTGAGCTGCAGCTGATAACTGTTGGCTGAATAATTGATGTTCGGATTGAGGGTGGATTCGCCGTTGACTTTATTGGCGGTTCCCGTCACCGTCACCGAGGGCAGCAAGCCCGCCCGTCCCTGTACGGATTTTTCCGAATTGGCCTCGCGTGCGGCACGCGCACTGGCAAACTGGCTATCGTAAGCCTGAGCTGAGCGGTACGCTTCCATCAAATCCAGCGCTGTCGCATCCAGCGACAACAGTGCTGAGGCGATCAGAACAGCGAGCGGAGTCTTCTTCATTATTTTTCCAGTGATGTTCAGTAGTCAGTCTCAATAGGTGGGCATGCTGCCATCGACCTGCAGCGCCCAGCCATGGATACCGCCAGTCAGGTTGGTGACGTTCGCAAACCCGGCGCGCTCCAGAAATGCGCCGACCTGCATGCTGCGTGCGCCATGATGGCAGATACAGACGACGGGCGTTTCCGGGTCGAGCTCTTCTTGTCTGGCCGGCACACTGGCCATGGGCATCAGTACAGAGCCATCAATGCGGCAAGTCTCGTACTCCCAAGGCTCGCGCACATCGAGCAGCAAAGGCTGGACACGTGTTGAGTCCATCAGCCATACGGCGAGTTCGGCAGCGGAGATGTGTTCCATGTTCCGCTTCAGAAGCGAAATGCCGAGGGCTTCTCGGCATTGCGTAGTGCTTTGATACTGGTTTCAAAGAGTTTGACCGTATCCCAGGCATCGTCAGACACGCGCGTGATCATGCAAGCCGACATCACCGGTGCCTCACCGATGACCGCCAGAACACGTCCACCCACGCTCAGCTGATGCAAAAAAGCGTCAGGCATCACCGGCAATGATCCCGAAATCATGATGACATCAAATGCCTGGGATCCACTGCCAGTCCAGCCTCGAGCGGCATCGCCCAGCATGACGCTGACATTGCCGACACCATAGTTGGCGAGGTTTTTTTCTGCGAGTGCTTTCAGCTCTGGCACGATCTCGACTGTCACCACCTGTTTTGCATGATGCGCGAGTAGCGCGGCCATGTAACCCGATCCCGCGCCGATTTCCAATACGGACTCGTGTGACTGCACGGCGGCCTCCTGCAGCAGACGAGCCTCCAGTTTGGGCGAGAGCATATTTTCACCCTGCGGCAGCGGAATCTCGGTATCGACGAAAGCAAGTGCCTGATAAGCTGTTGGCACAAAGGCCTCGCGTCGAACGGCCACCAGTGTTTGCAGAATATCGAGGTCCAGCACTTCCCAAGTGCGGATCTGCTGTTCAATCATGTTCCGCCGTGCTTGTTCGAAATTCATCTGGGAAAACTCCTGCGTAAGAAAGAATTAAATTTTATCAAAAGCTTATGTTAGTCCTGGACGTCGCCTAGGTCGTCAGCATACTGAGTAGAGCCGAAACGGCGGCGCCCCCATTGGGCCAAATCATCCAGCCAGGTATAGATCACGGGTACCACCACCAGCGTCAAAATCGAGGAGGTGATAATGCCGCCAATCACCGCCTGACCCATGGGTGCGCGCTGCTCGGAACCCTCGGCCAGCCCCAGTGCCAGCGGCACCATGCCAAAAACCATTGCCAGTGTCGTCATCAGAATAGGCCGCAGTCGCACGTGGGCCGCTTCGAGCAAAGCCTCCCCGCGCTCCACGCCCGCTTTGCGTGCCTGATTGGCGAAGTCCACCAGCAGAATCGCATTTTTGGTGACCAGCCCCATCAGCATCACGAAGCCAATAATGGAGAACAAATTCAGCGTTGAACGGAACAACATCAGCGACAGGAAAACACCGATCAGTGTCAGCGGTAGTGCGGACATGATCGCAATCGGTTGCAGGAAGCTGGCAAATTGTGAAGCGAGAATCATGTAAATGAAAATGATCGCCAGCAGCAAAGCCGACAGTGCGTAACCAAACGACTCCTGCATATTTTTGGCCGCGCCGCCGATCTGGTAGCGATAACCGGGTTGCCAGCTTATCGATTCCAGAGCTCGCTTGATATCGACGCCCGCCTGTCCGGCTGAGCGGCCGAGCACGTTCGCAGAGATTTCGACTTCGCGATTCATGTCGCGTCGATTGATCTGGTTGGCACCGGTGGCTGGCATGATGCTGGCCACTTGACGCAAAGGCACCATTCGCGGCGAACCATCCGCGTTCATCTGACTGCTGGCCAGATTAAGTCTTGAAAGATCGGCGATGTTATTACGGTCCGAAGGTGCAAGTCGCACCGTGACATCGTAGGTTTCATCATTCGGTGCGCGCCAGCCGGTCACGGCATCGCCGGCCAACAGCGGTCGCAAGGTATTGCCTATCTGGGCCACACCAATCCCTAGATCTGCGGCCACTTCACGGTAAGGCTCAACCTGAATCGTGGGCTTGTTGGGCTTGAGGCTCGAATCCAGATCCACCACGCCAGGAATTGCGCGTACGCGTGCGGTCACTTCATCGGCGAGTTTGCCGAGTTGCTTGAGATCGGGCCCTAGAATGGAGAAACGGATTTGCTTGTTATCGCCGCCCACGCCATCCAGCTGACCGATGTGCGTGATGGTAATGCCCGGAATACGCGCCAGCTGATCACGCAGGGGCTGGCTCAGCTGTTTCGTGCTACGCCGTCGTTCACTGCGCGGCACCAGCCGTGCGTACACGGTTGCATAATTTTTTCCTTGTGCTGTGCCCGTATTGATTGTGGTGTACAGATCACGCACCTCGGGCAATGAATGCAGGGCTTGCTCAACTTGTCTGGCTTTACTTTCGGTGAATTCCAGTGACGATCCAACCGGCGTGTAAAAAATAACACCTGTCTCGGAGTAATCGGCTTGCGGCACGAACTCGGTACCCACCAGACCCGAAGCTGGCAGCAGCAGACCTGCAACGAAAGTCGCTACGGCCAGCACTAGCGTTGCGATGCGGTGGCGCAATGACCAGCGCAAGGTGACCTGATAAATTTTTGAGAGCCACTGCACAAAGCGATCAAATTGCTCTAGCACCCTGCCAATAGTGTGCCCATACCAGCCGCGACGGGGACCGGGTCCGTGTACGGCGGGGTCATGCCAGATCGATGACAGCATGGGGTCCAGCGTGAACGACACAAACATCGAAATCAGAACTGCCGCGGCGACCGTGACGCCAAACTGATGAAAGAAACGGCCGATGATCCCGCCCATGAAACCCACCGGCAGAAACACCGCGACAATCGAGAAGGTCGTTGCCAATACCGCCAATCCGATTTCTTTGGTGCCCTCAAGCGCTGCCGTGCGTGGATTTTTGAATCGGCCATTTACTCTCATGCCGGCATGACGAACGATGTTTTCACGCACAACAATCGCATCATCAATCAACAGACCCACGCATAGCGACAAAGCCATCAGCGTGATCATATTGATCGTGAAGCCAAACATATCCATGAACAAAAAAGTGCCGATCAGCGAGACCGGTAGCGTCAAACCGGTAATTACCGTCGAGCGCCATGAGTTAAGGAACAGAAAGACAATCAAAATAGTGAGTAGCGCACCTTCGATCAGTGTACGTCGGACATTCTCGACACCGACACGAATCTGGCGCGAACCATCTTTGATTACATCAAGCTTCACACCCGGGTGCAGCGCATTGAGCGTAGGCTGCAGATCGGTGATCACTTTTTTCAGACCATCGGCAACATCAATCGTATTCTGACCTTGCGCCTTGAGGATATCGAGCGCCAGCGTGCGTTGACCATTGAAGAGGGCTAGATTTTCCTGCTCCTGCTGCGTGTCGATCACGCGGGCGACTTGTCCCAGCAAGACCGAATGACCACCGCGCTGCGCGACCACGATGCGTTCGAAATCTTCCGGTCGTTTGATACGACCTTGCACCTGTACCACTTTCTCGTTGGCGGTTGCACGCACACTGCCGGTCGGCAGTTCCTGATTCTCGTTGCGCAAGGCATTAAGCACCTGATCCATGCTGATGCTCAGCGCCTCCATATCTGAGGGCTTGACCTGAATCTGAATCTCACGTTTGACGCCGCCTACTAGCGTGACCGATCCCACCCCACGCACGTTTTCCAGACGTTTTTTGATCAGCTGATCCGCAATCGTGGTCAGCTCGCGCATGCTGTAATTGCCCTTGCCCGCTTCGTTGGTCACAGCCACTGAGAAAATCGGTCTGTCCGCCGGGTCGTAGCGCGTGACGCGCGGTTCTTTCACTTCCTTGCGAAAAATTGCCTTGATTAGCGCGACTTTTTCACGCACATCCTGCGCTGCCTGTGCCGGGTCGATCGTGAGCGCAAACTCGATGATGACAATTGACTGACCCTCGTAAGAGCGCGAGGTTAGGCTGTTGATGCCATTGATGGTGTTAACGGCTTCTTCAATCTTCCGTGTGATATCGGTCTCGACTGTCTCCGGTGCTGCGCCCGGATATTCCGTCTGTATCACCACCACGGGAAAGGTCACATCGGGGAATTGATCGACGCGCAGTCGCTGATAGGAGAACAAGCCCAAAACGACAAATGCCACCATCATCATGGTGGCCAGAACCGGATTGCCGATACTGATGCGTGTAAACCACATGGCGCCGGTTCCTGTCTTTTCTAGCGAGCAGTGGCGGGCTCGGCCACTCGGACGCGCGTGCCGGTTTGCAGGTTGCCCATGTCGGTGCGCACGACTTGCGCTCCAAAATCCAGACCCGAAACGATTTCAGTAAGGTAGTCCTCGCCGCTGCGGCCATCAATGCCGACCATCACCGCCGTCTTGCTCAGTTGGCCATTGGCGATGGTGTAAACAAATGCACCCTGACTATCCTTGCGCACCGCACTTTGCGGCAAAGCCAATACGCCTTGTTTGGCACGCAGCACCAATTGCGCCTCTGCGAACATGCCCACCCGCAGCACATTTTTCGGATTGGCGACTTGCACATATACCAGCACCGAGCGTGAGCCTGTCTGGGTCGAAGGGTTGATACGAACGACCTTGCCTTCGAAAGATTCTGGCAAGCCTTCGATATGCAGACTCACCGGCTGCCCGATGACAATCTGCGCAATATCGCTGGTAGGCACTGCTGCTTCGAGTTCCATTTTTTGCAGATTGACGATATCGAGCAGTTTGTTGTCTGGTGAGACTTTTTCTCCCGGCTGTACATAGCGCGCCGCCACCAAACCGGAAATCGGCGTGCGGATCACAGTGTCATTCAGCGACTTCTGCACAATGTTCATGGCGCCGCGCGCAGCAGCCACATTAGCTTCAGCTGCCGCGTACTGGCTCGCCGCATTGTCAAACGCATTGCGCGAGATGAATCCCTTTTCCACCAGTACACGATTGTTATCGCGCGTCTTGCTTGCAATCTCAAGCTGGGCACGGGCGGCGTCCAGATTGCCGCGCGCCTGCGCAACACGCGCTTCGTATTCGGTGCCATCAGTGACGACCACGATTTGTCCCGCGCGCACAGACTCGCCTTCGCGCACCAGCACCTGACGCACGTCGGCTGCCACGCGCGCTTTGACTGTGGACATATCGACCGCGCGCAGCGAACCCGATAAAGAAAGCGTTTGTCGAATCTCGACTGGATTGGCTGTCACGATTTCCTGCGGCAGAAATTCCAGCGTTGGCGGAACGGCAGCCACTGGCGCCACCGTCGGTTTTGCCGGGGTGGAAGGGCGCTGCATCAAGCTCCAGACGACACCACCAGCGACGGTCAGCACGATGAGCAGGACGAGCCAGCGAACAAATTTTTTTGACATAGCGTTTTTAATGATGATTCGACGTTGGCTCTTGCAGCGTCTCGGTGCCTTTTGTCTCAAGCGAGGTGGCCTGTAGGCCATTAATTAGCAGATCGATATAACAATCCAGATAATCCTGGGCCGAAATCGGCTCCAGCCTACAAGAATGGAAAGAGTGTTTCCACATCATTAACATCAGCAGCGGCGCCACAATAACAAGGTTGGCATTGACGGTATCGACGGCCCGGAACTCCCCGCGGGCGATGCCGCGCTCCAGAATACCCACAATCAGCGCATTGCACCGTGAGATCACTTCTTCATGGTAAAAGCGCGCAACGTCTGGGAAATTTCCCGATTCCGCCATCATCAGCTTCGAAATCCCTGAAAGTTTGGTCTGTCCGACGCGATCCCACCAGTTCAGGATAAAGGCGCGCAGCAGATCCCGGCTGCTGCCGGTGGATCGCTCTATATAGTGTTCCGCCTCCGCAAGCGCCGATACCAGGTTCTCCCGAACCACGGCCTTAAACAGCTCTTCCTTGTTTTCGAAATACAGATAAAGCGTCCCTTTCGAGACGCCTGCGCGCGCGGCTACATCATCCAGCCGGGCGGCCGCATAACCCCGCTCCACAAATAAATCCAGAGCCGCCGCCAGCAACTCTTGCGGACGAGCATCCTTGCGGCGTTCCCAGCGGGGTTTGGTCTTGGGTTCGAGGGTGGGCATGAGTGGGGAAATTACTAACTAGCGAGTCAGCAATATAGGTGGCAGGCAATTTTCAGTCAAGTTTAAACACTGATTTGATACAGAGAAAGGCATTGAGTCTCGGAACCAGAGGTATGGAGGGGTTACGAAAATGGCAGCAATGTTATTGCTAAAAGGTAAATTTTCAAAAAACGATGGTGATGAGTAATACCCATTGAATTCCCGGGGTTTTGCAAAACCCTGCCTACCACCTGCCCACTAGAAATTGATGAATGGAGAATTTTTCATGAACGATCGGCTTCCCAGAAGTAACTCACAAAGTCACCTGCCCAATTATGGTCAGGGTCAGCCAGACGATAAAAACAAGGATGTCGACAAAAAAAGGGATGGCGCTCTTGGTCAATCAGACAAGAACACCGGTCAGGGTCATTCAGACAAAAACAAAGCTGCGCCGCAAATGAAATCGAAGGAAGATAAAAAGGTAAAAGCGTCTAGTGAAAGTGACTCAGATGATGGCGCAAAGGTGTCTGATACCTTCGGAAGACTATTTCTCGGAAAAGGCGCAAGTGCAATAGCAAGAAAATACGAGGATAGCGATGAAAGCTCTTCAGAAGATGGTGCTGCGCAAAGTAAGAGCAAGACGCTTAAGTCTCCTCGCCAGCAGCAATCTACCGGCCAAGAAAAAAATACTAAAAAAAACGCACCCAAACTTTCGTTGAAAAATCTTGGCAATGCACTAGCGGGTCTCGCTTCTGATCGGCGCGAAATGGCGATAAGTCCTAGAAAAACAAAAACAGAAACGCATCGGAATACGCAGGAAATCAACGCTGATACCGGTACGCCGACAACGATAGCCAATACGAATACGGCCACGATTACAACCGCAACAACCCCGACCAGTACAACGGCAAACTCTACAGTAGCTCCCAAGACGTTTGGTGCAACGGCAATTTCATGGACGCCTGCAAGTCCACGTCAGAACAAATCTACAGTTGTGCAATCGGCTGCTGTAACAACGACGAATCAGTCTGCGCAGGAAACAAAAGTATCAGACAAAAAGACTGAAAAAACTGCAGCAGTCAAAGATAAGTCAACGGGAACTGTATATGTGAGTGATATTTCGGAGCAATCAATAAGGACGATTAAGAGAGCGCTTTCAGGCGCGATTGTAAGTGGTGCTGATCTGGCAGAGCTGTTGGTTTGCGTTCAAAGTCGTGGCTATAAAAACTCTCTCGCCGGTAGTAACACAGACTCTATCTTGCGAGGCGCGATGTCGGTTAAAGATTTTCCTGACCCAAATGACCCGGAAAAAACTTTTGATGTGAATATCATCGAAAAAGTTTGCGTTCCTTTTATGAAGAAATATTGGGATACGGAAAAAATAGCGAAATTGAGAACTGAAGCAATGCAGAAATTTGATGAAGGAAACTTGGAAGTTCTTGATGACGTAAAAGCTTTAAATGCTAGGGACTTGCGTAAAAACAAGCACTACACGACTGCAATGAGACCACTAGTTAAATTGGTGAGTGAGCAGATAATTGGAAAGACAATGGATGTTTCAAAAGCCCCGATACCTGACGAAGTAAAGGAGCTTTTAAAAGGTGTTGATACTTGCGTAATAAAATGGTCAAAAAACGGACAAAAAATCGAAGCTGAAGAATTATTTTTAGCCAGAAAATCGGCGATTGCGGCGTTTGTTGCTAATCGATCTTTCATTCACATCTGGTTTACGGTATTTGCTGATAAAGATAGGACAGAACTGAAAAAATATATCCCAATGACGAGCTATTTAACCACGATGCTGACGGTCGAAAGTGATAAATTTTATTTTAGCGTCATGTCTAATGCTTCAGACCAGGATGGTGAGCAAAAAAGATTGTTAGAGCATAATAAAAATGCTACTGCTTTTTCTTCCTTGGTTAAGCCGAAAAAAACAACGGGCAAGCAGTTTGCAGCAACGGAACAAATTAAGGAAAAAAGGGCTATTAAAAAAGAAGTTGAAAATTTTTTAATAAATATTGATGAATCTTTACTTGATTCAAATTTTTCAGAATATATGCAAACGATCGTCGCTTCTTCACAAGAAAACACTATCGTTTTTAAGCAAAATCCTGCTCAATTCGTTCTGGATAGTTTAAATGATTATTGGTTCAGCTTTGACTCCACTGACGGTGGTGATTTGTTTATTGAATCTACGACTCTTGGTAAGTTGAAACAACTGCTCGAAATAAAAATTGAATCCGAGAAGACTGATGATTCTGGCAAAGCCACAACTTCAACCGTAGCTACAAATACCACCACTACCACGACAAGCACCACCACTACCACGACAAACACCAACCCGACACAGGCGTCTTCAGAGGAGGATTCGTCCCCGCGCAAACAGTAAGGCTTTCCGCCATTTGCTTAGTGTCATATGTAGAACCCGCCTTCCGATGTTCCGGAGGCGGGTTTTTTCTTTCATCTGCCATTGACTGCGCCAGCGCGCTAGTCCTGCTGGTTACTTCTCAGGTGAATGTCATCTAATCCCAGTAAAATCGAGTTCTTACGTCAATAGCAACGGGGAACATCTCGGTGAAAGCACGATGGATAGGGGTAATAGTGCTGGTGGTCCTGATCGGTGCCGGGGCTTGGTATTGGTTTGGCATCAAAAAGCCTGATGCGCCGCAGTACCGTACCGCCACGCTTGAAAAAGGCCGGCTGATTGCCAGCGTTTCCGCTACGGGCACGCTGGTGCCGGTGGTATCGGTTCAGGTTGGCTCTCAGGTTTCTGGGCAGCTCAAGGAAGTACTGGTGGATTTCAATAGCCCGGTCAGCAAAAATCAGCTGATTGCCCGTATTGACCCAGAAAGCTTCGAATACCGTGTCCGGCAAGCGCAGGCCGATCTTGATGCGGCACGTGCGCAAGTCACTACCCAGCAAGCCAATATTGCCGCACAGCGCGCCGCGGTGTCGCAGGTCGAGGTCACGCTTGTTGACGCCCGCCGTGACTTGGAGCGCAAGCAGCAGCTGTCTGACAAAAATTTTCTGTCGCCTGCCGAAGTCGACAAGGCCCGCGCTGCGGTCAATTCTCTGGTGGAGCAGCAAAAATCAGCGCTCGCGCAAGTCGATGTGGCGCGTGCCAATGCGGGTAATGCGGCTGCTATGGTCAAGCAGCGTGAAGCCGTGCTGTCGCAAGCACGGGTTGATCTGGAGCGTACCGCCATCCGTTCGCCTGTGACCGGTATCGTCATCAAGCGTAGTGTTGACAAGGGACAGACCGTCGCCGCCAGTCTGCAAGCACCCGAGCTTTTCGTCATTGCGGAAAATCTCGCCGACATGCGTGTTGATACTGCGATTGATGAATCCGAAATCGGCAAGATCAAGGTTGGGCAGCGCGCGACCTTTACTGTGGATGCGTTTGCCGGCAAGACCTTTGAAGGCGAGGTGCGCAAGGTGCGCAAGTCAGCGCAGGTTGTCTCTAACGTGGTGACCTATCTAGTCGATGTATCGGCGCCGAATCCCGAGCTGCAGCTATTGCCTGGCATGACGGCCAACGTGCGCATCGTTACGGATACTTTTGAGGACGTATTGAAAGTACCCAATGCGGCGATACGGTTTCGGCCGCCCCTATCACCCGACGACAAGCCACCCAAATCACGCCGCAGCGAGGGTGATAAATCCGGAGCTGGCAATGGACGTCCGGATCCTTCGAGCTCGACCATTTATGCCCTGAAAAACGGCGAGTTGAAGGCCATTCCCATCAAGACCGGCGCGTCCGACGGCAAAATGGTGCAGGTCACCGGCGAGGGTATTACTGAAGGCATGGAAGTGGTTACGGGTGTCAAGGGTGAGGGTGGCGGCGGCGGTGGAAGCCGCAAAGGTTCGTCGATGGCCGGTGCGCCGCGCATGTTCTGACCCAAAATGAAACCCTTGATTGAAGTTCGCGGCCTGAGCAAATCCTATGTGATGGGCTCCAATACCGTCGCGGCTCTGCGCAGTGCGTCGCTGACGATAGGCGAGGGCGAGTTCGTTGCCATCATGGGCGCATCTGGTTCCGGTAAATCGACCTTCATGAATCTGCTGGGATGCTTGGACACTCCCACTGCCGGCGAATACCGACTGGCGGGTGAAAAAGTATCGGACATGAGTGGTGATGCGCTGGCGGCGATTCGTAATCGTCGTATTGGTTTTGTTTTTCAACAGTTCAATCTGCTGCCGCGTACGAGTGCCTTGGATAATGTGCAGCTGCCCCTGCTGTATGCGGCTACACCGGCCAGTCAGCGTCGCCAGCGTGCCATGGCGCGGCTCTCGCAGGTGGGACTGGCGACGCGTCATGATCATCATCCTTCGCAACTCTCTGGCGGTCAGCAGCAACGCGTAGCGATTGCCCGCGCATTAGTCAATGATCCCGCTTTGATTCTTGCCGATGAACCCACCGGCGCGCTCGATTCACGCACGAGTCTGGAAATCATGGTCTTGCTGCAGCAACTCAATGCTGCTGGAATGACGATTGTGATGGTCACGCATGAATCCGATATCGCTGCGTTTGCATCGCGCATCATTACGTTTCGCGATGGCGAGATCATCTCTGATGCGCCCCACACCCCTGACAATGCTGTTGTAAAGCTGGCCAAGGCCGGCGAGGTGGTGTCATGAATCTACTCGCGACTCTGCGCGTTGCGCTTAATGCCCTGCGCGTGAATCTGCTGCGCTCGGTGCTCACTATGCTGGGCATCATCATCGGCGTGGCAGCGGTGATCACCATGCTGGCAGTTGGCTCAGGTGCCGAAGCGCGCATCAAGGAACAAATCAAAAGTCTCGGTTCGAATCTGATGATTATTACCGCTGGCGCGCGCACTGCTAATGGCGCGCGTATCGGCACCGGTATCACGCCGGATCTCACCGAAGATGATGCAGCCGCCATTGCACGCGAAGTACCGGAAGTCGAAGCAGTGGCACCCACCTATCGTGGTAGCGCACAGGTGGTGTTTGGCAATGCAAACTGGGCCACGCAGGTGTTTGGCATCACGCCCGATTATTTCACGGTACGTAACTGGACACTGGAATCCGGTCGCATGTTTGAATCTGCAGAAATGTCCGGTGCGGGGAAGGTGGCATTGATTGGACAGACAGTGGCGCGCGAATTGTTTGGCGATGCCGATCCCATGGATCAGACTATACGTATCAAGAATGTGCCGGTCACGATTGTCGGTGTACTCGGTCGCAAAGGCCAGAACATGACTGGCAATGATCAGGATGATGTGATCATGGTGCCGCTGGCGACGGCGCGTAATCGTATCGTGGGGGTCGAGGCCGGCAAGCCGCGTCAGGTGGGGATGATTCAGATCAAGGTGTTCGACGGCGAGAGCATGAGCGAAACTGAAGACAAGATACGTGCATTATTGCGCCAGCGTTTGCGGACTGCCGAAGGTCAGCCTGATCCCATCACCGTGCGCAATCTCACCGAGATGCTCGCAGCGCAAGAAGAGTCTTCGAAAGTCATGTCCATGCTGCTGGCTGCTGTTGCCTCGGTTTCCTTACTGGTGGGTGGCATCGGCATCATGAACATCATGCTGGTGTCCGTAACAGAGCGCACTCGCGAAATTGGTTTGCGCATGGCTGTCGGTGCGCGCGGGGCAGACATCCTCACACAGTTTCTGGTTGAGGCAGTCACACTCTCGCTGGTGGGCGGGTTGATCGGTATCGCGCTTGGTGTCGGT
>JACCDN010745327.1_pt1 | contig 22119 bp, 23 predicted proteins | sample 7441691 | NCBI WGS metagenome assembly JACCDN01 (sample SAMN15323439, study PRJNA562643) | freshwater metagenome | isolation source: river surface water | place: USA:Blue River Watershed | collected 2017-08-16 | reverse complement strand
CGCAAGGTCTTAACCGGTGCGTACTGAAGATTCATCGCAAGAGTTGTGTCAAAGCGTCCCTCGCCTCTGTGCGAGATAAAGGACATTTTTTGACTGTTAAGAACGGCCTTATCTAAAGGTAGCGTGATTGCGGCTTGAGTAATTGAGGAAGAAATTAATATCAATAAAGAAAGAATTAAATGTTTCATGATTACCTCGGTTTATTAATCCATTCTAGGATATCGTTCACAGTTCAATGGCAACACACAGATGCCCGCTCTAGGCAGGGTATTCTCATCCCATGCTTAAACTATCAAGCTAATTTTAATCGAACCGCACGAAAATGATTGTCCCTTTTCCCAATAAGAAAATGTTTACAGCTCTTCAGCGAAAACTTTTTCTGTAATTTTCCAGAACTTATCTTGTTTTCTGGCGATGACAAAGGAGGGAAGGCGAAAAAGATGCTGAGATTTAATAACATCTTTTGGAGTTTTTATGTCAATAGCAAGTTCTGGCCGTTTAAGATGAGAGCGTAAAAAATTAATATTAAATTTTTTAATTGCTGAGGGGTTACTAAAAAAATGTGCCTCACTGACGTACTGAGCGTCAAAATCATAGTATTTGATTTCCAAATAGGGATTAGAATTTTTATCAATTCGCTCTTCAAAAATAATTCGTTCAGGTGTTAAGACATGCGCGTTTTTGGAAAGTTTGGCTTGTTTGAGCTTGGCATCTGCATCGATTAAAACCGCATCACATTTTTCACATTCTCTGGCCGTTATATCATTTTCGCAACCACAGCTATGACAAATTTTAAAACGAAAACGAAAACCACATGGAATGATTTGCATGGTTCTTGGATCTTGGGTTGCGCCTTTGCATTTTCTACCAAAATGTTCAATGACGTAACCATCATCATCAGCATAGCCCCAAAAACTGTTTTCAAATGAACATTTAGGACAGGTGACCTGCACCGGGACTGTATCTTTTGCCGGTCGTTTGTCGCTAATTTCTGGGGCATAGATGTCATGTCCCATGCCGGTGTAATCTAAAATGTAACAATCTTTTTTATCGTTTGATAATCGCAAACCACGACCAACAATTTGTTGATAAAGACTGTTAGATTCCGTTGGTCTTAAAATGGCGATGACATCAACATGAGGGGCATCGAAACCTGTGGTTAGAACAGAAACATTGACTAGGTATTTAAATTTTCTATTTTTAAAGTCAGAGACAATTTCGTTTCGATCACTCATGTCGGTGTCCCCTAAGACAACTCTTGAATCTGCGGGCGGTAGGTAAGACATGATTTCTTCAGCGTGCTTTACTGTACTGCTAAAAATCATCACGCCTTGTCTATTATATTTTTCAGTGATGTCGATTATATTTTTGATAATCAGTGGTGTAAGCCGTTTTTGGCTTTTTAAAATTTCTTCGACCTCAGCCACAGTAAAGGCCGTGTCTTTTTCGCTTAAGGCAGAAAAATCATAAGAGGTCACTGGTATGTCAATTTTAACAGGGATGGTGAGGTATTTGTGTTTGATCATATAAGCCAGCGGCAATTCAAAAACACATTGTTTGAAAAATCTTTTTTTGTCGGTTTTAATTTCGCCGTTTTGCGAGAATTCATAAATCCAACCAACTCCCAAACGATAGGGAGTAGCGGTTAAACCTAAAATGCAAAGCTTAGGGTTGCGCTCTAATAACTTTTTTATAACATCTTGGTATTGAGTAGAGCCCTCTTCGGCAACGCGGTGACATTCATCTATTACCAGAAGAGAGAAATCGTTAAAAAAATCATCTGATGCCCTGGCTACTGACTGAACGCTGCCAAAGATTGCTTTTTGTTCACGATCTTTTTTTCCAAGGCTTGCAGAAAAAATTCCTGCTGAAAGACCGTAGCTTTTATATTTCTCATAATTTTGTTCAACTAGTTCTTTGACGTGAGCCAAAACTAGGACTCGTCCATTTGCAATTCGCGCAAGTTCGGCGATTACCAAGCTTTTGCCAGCCCCAGTTGGCAATACGATCATCGCGGGGTCGCGTTTTTTCTGAAAATATTTAACAGCGTTATTGACTGCTTCTTGTTGGTAATCACGGAGTTTATACATGCAAGTATACTAATGTTTTTCATTAAATTTGCATCAATTTAAATGCAGCGGTATGAAATCATCAATCGATGTCTGTCGGCTGCCAGAAGCATCAGGTGTAAAAAGAGTTTACATCTTAACGCATAGAAAATACAGGGAAGAGCTCATTTTAGAGATGGGTATTAATTAAATTTTATATATATAATTACTAAAAACATATGCCAATACGGCTTCTCTTTCTGTTCAACCAACGAATACTCTAATTGGAACAAAAACTGTCACATTGTCTAAATCATTACAGGTGAGGCAAGTTTCTATATCTGTTACTTTTTAAAGCAATGTTATTGGGCTATCAAAATTGGAGTTTTATTATGAGAAAAAATTTATTTCTGTATTCTGTAGTTTCATTGTCAATATGGAGCTGTTTTGCGCAAGCAGCGGATCCTTTTACATTTTTGATGCCGAACATAACAAGCGAAGCAGCTTTGCAAAAAAACTTTTCTTTTCAGATGATTGATTTGCAACAGGTACAACAAAATAAAATTATTTTTTCTAACCACGTTTTGCAATCACAAGATACAGAGGCTTTGGTTAATCAGTGGCAAGCAGATTTGGTTCAACTGCAAGAAACCGCAAAAGACGGAATCGAATTTAATACAAAAACAATTCCAGTCGATATCGGTAAAAAACTTTTAAAGGCAACTGTTAAAATTTTAGAAAATATTGATAAAATAGAACAGGACAAAACTGTTCGATTAATTAAAAAAATCGAAGTTTTAGAGTCATTTAATGAAAACTTTCGAGAGAGCATAGATCGAAGTTATGATTTGGTTTTTTGGTTTTCCAAAAAAGGAAAAGCTAAAAATGTTTCTTCTATTGCCAAAACACCTGTGAAAAACAAAATAGTTTCTGACTCTAGCGTATGGCAAGATCGTTCGTCAGCAAACGTGGATATGTGGAATGGTTCTGGCAGCATTGATTTTGAAAAGCTAAATCAAGAGGTTTGTGATTATGAAGGACCTAAAACAGGCTATGGAATTCAACCTGGGTTTAAAATCATGTGTGGAGAGCAAAAATTAAAAGCTAAATTTGGCAATGAAATTCATTCTGGTGCTTTTAATTCAAGAATTTATTATCGGTTGGGATTTAATGTGCCAGCAATACATTTTGTTCCTGAATTAAAAGTGCATTATAGCCGTCGTTTGCTGACTGAAATCAATTCGAGAAAACGCAAATTCCACCATGTATATGCGGCAGGATTAAAAATTGCCGATTTGGGTGATAATCATGACAAAGATGCTTTAGACTATGTTCAATTTGCTGTTTTAAAGGATGGGCAAAAAATATCAAACGCAGATTTGAGAAAAAGCATTTTTCCAGCGTGCTCGGGATTGAGCTGTGCGAAAAAAGAAGAAAATTTTGCTTCTGATTTTGAAGATAAAATTGATTATCTAGCATTCATTCCTGGTTCAATTACTGAAGAATCTGGTCGAGACATTGGGCGTTGGGATTTTGATACTGTCGATCATGCGGATAGAACAGAAATTAGATCCATGTTTATCTTAGGCGCGTGGACTGGTAATTATGATATTCGCAAAGACAACAATCGATTAGTTTGGGTCGGTGACAAAGGAGAGCTTCGTCACTTTATCAGTGATCCGGGTTCAGCACTTGGCGGAGCAAATGGTAATAACAATTCAAGTGGAATTATTAATAATTTAGCTTGGGAGGTTGTTTCATCAACGGATTCTTCAGTGCAAGTCACTGGATACAAAGGAAAACCAAACCAAGCTTTTGCTAAAATGGATTATAATGATGCAAGATGGATGGTTGAGCAGATTGCTGGTATTTCTGAAGATGAATTGTCAGAGGCTTTGGTTGCTAGCGGATTGAATGCGGCGGAATATTTATTGGCTAAAGAAAAATTAGTTTCTATCCGTCAAAATCTTATTGAGTCTTTTGATTTAAAAGAAAAATACAAAACAAGCTTTCGCAGTATCAACAAACAGATCTCTTTTGATCCTCAAAAAGATAAGGTCTCTGTTAAATTAAAAAATGGTAAAAAAATTATTTTACCATCTACTGGCGTGTCACTAGTGAATGGGGTTTTGGTTTATCAAAAAAAATAATCAAATAAAAAAGGGCAGTACATTGACTGCCCTTTTGGAAATTAAAATTTAATTTCAATCTTACATATCTAAGATTTCAGTTCTTACCACTTTAGCAGGATCAAATCCTTGCAACAAGCTGCGTGACAAACCAATCCCCATAGCGGCTCCAACACAAGATTCGCCCCAATCTGTTTGTCCTTCATAAACACCTAAATATGATCCGTCAGTTCGGCCATCATATTTCAGTCGTGGCATATTTTGATCAAACATAAAATAGTAACACGGTCCCATTTGCAAACCAGCCATGCTCATAGCTGTAGACGAATAGCCATTTCTATCAAGAGAAGCAACAACACTCTTAACTTGAAAAACTCCACGCTCAGTCATTTTAGTTAAGTCATATGTTTCATCTTCTTCAACTGGATTTCGACCCATATCAAAATATCGTCCCCACATTTTCAGCAAACGGATATACATCAGTCCACCAAGTCTTGCACCTTTTTCGCCGCCATTTAAAGCGCCCAGGACATTGATCGGTATCCAGGTATAGTGAATGCGACGCCATTGTGTGCTATCACTTTTAGCAACCACACCACCACCACGAAATCTCCACATAGCGGCACTGATATAGGTGGTGATAAATTCACGGTCTTCATCTGTTAAATTTTCATAAGGTAAATCAGCGCGCTGACGTCCAGATTTTTCTACTTTGGCGCGATCTAATTGTGCTTGTTTACGTCCTTCAGTATCGATTTTTAATAAGTAACTTTCTGCAATACTGATTTCATAGTGCAGATTTGTAAGAGCTTGTTTCAATTCGGCAGATTCAGATTTACGAAAGACCTGTTCATAAAGCTTCTTCTTGTTCTTAATGCTTGAAAGCAAATCCTGCATTCTGATTTTTGTCAGAACAAAACGCATACGTTTCAGCAATTCAGGCGTAATCAAATTTGCTGCAAACGGCACTTGTTTAAACGGATCTGCAATCAACTGTGTCAGTCCCGGAATGTTATTCACCGTTTTGCGTGTGATGACAGCTGGGTTGAAATCTTTAATGTACAATTCTGGTTGATAAGCACCCTGGCAGTCTTCATAAAAGTTTTTTGCATTGATAGAGCTATCAAATTTAATTATCTGAGCTAATGTTTCAGACGAAATGGATTTGTGCAGTTGACAGATTTTCTCTGGAGCAAGTGCTGACCATTTTTCTTTTGATGGATTATTGGCTGTGTTTAAAAAATTTGAAATCTCTTTGAAGAAATAGAGATCAACTTTATTTAAAGAAATTTTTCCGACAGAGTTTTGCTCCTGTTTGCTAACATTCACATAAAGATTTGGAATAATTTCTGCAATATCAGTACGTTTATTAAGATTTGCATCGTGAAATTCGAATGATCGAAATGTCTCTGCAAAAGCTAATGATTGAGAAAATAGAACTGCCCCGATTAATAATTTATTTTTCATAACACCATCCATAAGGTGGACTTATATCAAGTTGCGTACCAAGTTTGACTTCAGATCGAATTAAATGATTTTAATGGGTTAGCCGTTTTTTGGCACTGCCGTAAATGGGCATCATTGACTAACTTATTGACGGTCCAAAAGCTTTTTTCAAAAAAATTGATATGAGTTATTAGATAAAATTACGGGAGATCAAAGATTAAAAATTCTGATCCTGCTTGTGATTTTAACTTAATAAGTTCAGTTTTTTCAAATGAGATGGCGTCGCCTGGCTCAAGAATAGAGTCGTCAACTTGCAGAACGCCTTTAATATTTTGCAGCCAAATATTTCGGTTTTGCAAAGTTTTAAAGCTCAACTCTTTTGCTTGCGTAGATTTGCATGCATAAAGATTCACATCTTGGTTGATAGTAACAGAGCCATCGCGACCAGATTTGGAGGCAACCAGAACTAAATCATTGGACGAAAGATCATGTTCATATGACTTTTGTTCGTAACTTGGTTTTATTCCAGTCTTTTCTGGTAACAACCAAATTTGCAAAAGGTGAGTTCTGTTGTTCGCATCTGGATTGTATTCAGAATGTCTAACACCAGTGCCTGCGCTCATGCGCTGAACCTCGCCTGGCCTGATTACGCTTTCGGTTCCCATAGAGTCTTTATGTTCTAAAGCGCCCTCGACGACATAAGAAATAATCTCCATATCGCGGTGGGGATGCATGCCAAAACCAGTTCCGCCGGCAATAAAATCCTCGTTGATAACTCGCAGTACACTAAACCCCATTCGCTCAGGATTGTAATAATCTGCAAAAGAAAATGTATGTGCGGATTGAAGCCAACCGTGATTAGCTTGCCCTCTGTCGTTTGCTTTAATAATTGTTTTCATATTTATTCCAAAATTTTTTTGATGAGAAAATGTGTTTAAATAATAGTTCCGTATGCGTTGTATGTCAGAAGTAAATCGAATGATATAGTCACGCAATTGGAAATTGCATTGTCTGGTATGTTACTATAAATATCTTGCTTTTCAAGCTTTAGATTTTTCCGAAATGTGGGTGAAAGATAAAGCAAATAAGGAATAAATGTATAATCCAGTAAAATTTAAATTCGAAGATGTTGAGCAAGCCTACAGTTTGATGCACCAAAATCCATTTGCGATTTTGATTACCGTGGTTGATGGCAAGCCAGTTGTGTCGCAAGTTCCGATGACGGTAAAAAGAAATGAAGGAAAATTAGAGATTATTGGACACTTAGCAAGAGGCAATCCGCATTCTAAAGCGCTAGCAAAGCTTCAAGCAACTGTGGTTTTTCAGGGGCCACATACTTATGTAACTCCCGTTTGGTATGCCAAAGATGATGTGCCTACATGGAACTACTTAACTGTTCATGCGTCCGGCCCTGTAGAGCTAATTGAGGACCACGATGGAATTGTCGGTTGTTTGAAAGAGTTGGTAGATCAGGTTGAGCACTATTGGCCAAGTGGTTGGAAATTTTTTATACCAGAAGATTTATCAGATGATGCATTGGCAAAAAATATTGTTGGCTTTCAAATTAAAGTTGAAGAAATTTCTTTTAAAAAGAAGCTCAGCCAAAATCGTTCAGCTGAGGATTTTTTGGGTGTTGTAACGGGGCTTGCAACAAGAAAAGATGAAAATAGTTTGGCTATACAAAGAGAAATGAAAAACATTTTAAAATAGCCCCTTTATCGGGGCTATTTTGGCGCGACAGCTCCGCAAGCAACTGCGAATAGCGCAATAAAGCTAACAAGTATTAATAATTCATTAAATAATTTTCGCCAAGCTGTTAAAGTCATTATCAAACTCCGCATCAGATGAGCTGAGTGCCGAATCATAGATAGTTTCAAGATGGCGAATCGAATCACGTCCAAAGCGTTGCGATTTCTTTTTTTCCATTTGTTTGTGCAATTGATCTATCATTTTATTGGTGGCCTCCTTGATTTTTTTCCCCGATGCAATGGCAAAGAAATTGCCAGCTGCAGAGTTGATTGCAATATGACCCTTGAACTCGTTTCCCTGGTGACTAAATGTTGCCCTCACCGTTGCGCCGTGTGGTGCCTCGAGCATGACGTAATCAATTTTTTCCTCTAGATAGTTTTTTGTAAATTCAGATGCGTGAAAACCGTGAAATTTAACAACTCGCTTTTCCATAAAACTTAGACCTCCTTAGAAGCTAAAAATAGTGAAATAGAGCCAATATCACCAATAACAAACTCCCGTTTGCTATTGGAAAAAAATATTCTTAAAAGTTAGTTTAAATTTTTATTATCAGTTACGCCGCAGGCGATGTGTTTTGTTCATTTTGTACCTCTTATTTTGGAAACAAGATAGAGCACATATATATCTCAAACCCATTATTAAATTGTGTCCACTATTTTCTTTGTCAAGAGCCTGAATTTATTTTTTTCAGAACAATAAAAATTTTCGATAGATCAAACAGTCCTGCTTTAATGCGTGCGCAAATCGATTTAAATTGATCTGGCAATAATCATCTACCCCTTTGTCTAACTCGGAGTTAAGATGCGCCGCTTATGAGTTTAAAAATTTCGCGAATTTTGCATGCTGGTTATTTATTTGAAACAGACAATACTCAAATTGCCTTTGATACTATTTTTGAAAATCCATTCAGTAAAAACTGTTATGCATATCCTAATGTTTCATTCGACACTGAGGCGATTCAAAATTTAAAACTTAATGCCGTATTTATTTCTCACTATCATGACGATCATTGTTCTATGGATAGTTTAAAATTTCTGAATCGTGAAACACCGATTTATATGTTTTGTCTGTTTGAAGAGATGTTTACTTTAATTAGAAATCTAGGTTTTACACATGTTTATCCACTGGAAATAAATATCCCTATTGTTGTTGGAGATTTGACTGTTACTCCGCGCAGAGCTTTGGATGCTGATGTGGACTGTATATTTCAAATTTGCACTGACGAGGTCAGTGTGCTCAATGTTGTGGATTCGTGGATTGACGACGACACGCTTGAGCTACTGATTCAATGTGGGCCATGGGATGTTTTGTTGTGGCCATTTCAAACAATGCAAGAGATAGAGGTGTTGGCACCCACGCGGGCCTTGCTGGCATCGCGCAGTCTGCCAATCGAATGGACAGAGCAAATAAAAAAATTAAAGCCTAAAGTTATTGTCCCAAGCTCTTGCCAATTTATTTTCGAAGATTGGTCTTGGTACAATCATGGCTTTTTTCCAATTTCATATAAAAATTTTGAGCAAGAAATTCGGGCGCTGATGCCCACAATTAAAATTATAAGAATGAATCCATCCGTGTCGATTGAATTTAAAAAGAAATCGTTTGAAAAAGCTACGCCCCTGTCATGGATAAAGCCAATAGGTGATCAAGATGTTGATTATGAATTTAGTGAAAATTTTAAACCTACAAAAATATCTGATATTTCTAAACATTTTGAAGCGTTAAATTTAAATGAATCACAAAGAGTGTTTGAATTTTGTGAAAAAGGCCTTGTTGCAAAATATAAATCCATGGATCCGCCGTCAGATCCTTTTTTTTCTAAAACTATTTTTTGGAAGTTATCAATTTATGACCATCAAGGCATGGCTAAAAATTTGTATTATAAAATTTGTGGAAATTATATCGAAAGAACAGATATCCAAGAAAAGTTCTCGTGGTTGACAGAAATATCAATAGCTAAATTGTTTGCAGCTCTAGAGCACGGTGAGTCCTTGACCTCCATTTACATGCGTATAAACGATTTTAAATTCGAACCTGATATTGAAAATGAGATTGCATCAGTAGATGTAATGGAAGATCCACTGATTAGGTGTTTGTATAATGGAGAATTTGCCTCTTATCAAAAAGCGCAACTGAGGCGAATAAACAAATTATAAATTAATGGTTAGCAAGTTTGTGCTATTTGTAAGGTATTAAAAAATCAATATTTTGTTAGAAGTAAATGGAAATGCGCAATAATGTGTATTTTGAATAAAAAGAATTTAATGTACGGTTAAATCTGTTTCAAAATAAAAAAGGCAGTGTAATCACTGCCTTTTGTTTATGAATTTAAGAATTTTAAATGAACTTCTTAAATTCAGCGTAATAATCTCTTATCGTAATTTACTTCGTAGCAAATTCATTACAGTTTGCTGTTGGCTGCTGACATAAACCTTGGCAGCTTCCTGTAATGGTAGATTGGGTCCGCGTCCATACGACACGTTGTAGATAACAACTTGGCCTGATTTTAACTTCTTAATAACCGTTACGACCTCGCGGAAATAAACTGGTACATCTTGTACGCCACGATTCAATTCATTGAATGATTGAATGAAATAGGTGTTTTGATCATGCCATATATTTTGTGTAAAACAATACGAAGATGAACCTAATAAAAATACGTAAGTGTCGTGACAGATTTGATTGGTTGTCTCATTGACTGTTATTCTTTTAATTGCAGAAATCGCTTGTTTTTGAAAATCGGCAGACATCATCAATGAAAAAACTTTGTCTAAATTGACAGCGCCAAGGCAATCAATAGTTTGAATTCTCATGACGTCTTTTTCAAATCCAGAGCCTGCGCTAAGGCCAGTGATATTTCCCGGAAAATCGATTAATGACGATGAACTGCAAGAAGCATTAGCGGCATCATATTTCTGATTAGCCAGTTGAGCAGACTTTAACAATCCTTGGTGAGTTCTAGTGACAAATTGTTTTGTATAGTCTTTGTCGGCAGGATTTAGTCCGCCATGATCTGAAAAATATTTTTGCATTTCTGTATAAACAGATTGTTTAGCATTTGTTTTGGTTAACCATGCTTGTAAATCACCAGAGCTTACTTGCCATGCCGAACAAAAGTTTGAGCTCAGGATGATTAACAACGCAATTTTATAATTCATTCTATTTGTCATTTATAAACTCCAATGGTTTTAATTTCGACGAATCTATTTCAACTGATAAATAATCTTCTGGTGTCATTTGAGGATTAGTCACAGACATTTTTAATAAAACAGAACCGACAATAGCATTAGTATAAGCTTTTGATTTCCACATCATTAAAGATCTAATAAAGGCTGTTGCTGTAAAAAAGTTATCAGCTTGCCAGTACATTTGATCATTTTTCATTAAAGTTTTGGATAACAAATATTTTGTTCCATAAACTAGAGCTGTTGCAATTTGAGGATCATTTATATTTGCAAAATGTTGTAATGAATACATTGCAAATGCTGTTGTGATTACTGGATCGGGGTGAATATTATTGTCGTTTAGCCATGATCCATCTTCTCTTTGCATGCCTAATATTTTCTCTACGATTTTATTTCTTGAATTATCTTGTAAACAACGATCTCCAGCTTTTTCAGATAAGGCCAAGACGAAAGACAAATTCATGGTGTTAGGATAATAAATACCACAGCGGTCATGTTTATCTTTGGCAATGATCTCTGTAATCATCTGACATGTGTCTTTGTAGCCAGGAAGTTCAGACCTTTTAGCAAGTGCTCGGAGCTTCATCACGTTTGTGTTCACAACGCAATCTACATCATTTCTGTTAAATGGAATGCGCTCTCCACTTTCAGATGGAGCCAAGTAAAATCTTGGCATATTAGGATTTTTTTCGTCATACAACCAAGTTAAAAAAGCACCAGTGTGAATTTGTCCTTCTCTTTTGTTATAATATTGAGATTTGCGATCGATATCTCGGTATTTTATAAATTCTGAAAAGGCTTCTTCTGGAACAGAATAAGCCTCGTTATTTACTTTAGCGTTTAATAGCAATGCAGAAAAAGTTACAGAAGAGGTGTCTGCATCGTTGGGTACGTTGGTAAATCCATGCCATATAGGCAACATACGTAAACCAATGGGCCTGCGTACGACAACTCCTTTTTTTGCAACCAAAGCAGGGTAGAAATTATAAGTTGCTCCGTCTTTGTAACGATCAAAGGTTTCAACTCCACGACGAATAGCTGCTGGAATTTTTTGAATAACGGAACTGTCTCGATATCTAGGATAATCTAAATATGTTTGAGCTAAAATATTTATGACAGAAGCAGTGGTAAAAGCAGAGGCTTCTTCGTCTTTCCCAAACATTTTTCCAACTCCAGCTATGTAAGGAATTGGACTGGAAACAATTTGAGTCGTCCATTCGCCCGGAATATAATATTTGTCAGATGTTGATTTTACCTGATCATTCAGAGCAGCCTGCAAGGCTTGCTCAGCAACCTCGGTCATGTTCATCTGAGACAGATCAACTTTTGTGGCAAAGCTCAATTGAGAATAAGCCAACAAACAAATTAAAATTTTGTACATACACCCTCCATATAATGAATGAGTGATGTATACATAGGATGACGGCGCGCCGCACGATCACTAATATTAATTTTTGTCGATAAATTTATTTTAAAATAAACATACGAATTTAACTTGCTGATATTATGTAGTTTCGACTTTTTTAAGCAGGCTTGGAAAATTTCTTTGATACAAGTAAAATTATCATTATGAAATTTTTCGATCCATCGGAAAATAATAAAACTTACTGAATTTGTTGATTGAATCATTCAGTTGTTTTCCATTGTTCAAGTGTTTGCCAAGGAATATTGAATCCCATTTTTGATATAAAGTTTAAAAAATAGGTTACACCAATGGATTCATTCCCATTCCCATGTATTAAAACAATATCGCCGAATTTGAAATTTTTAGTTTTAGCAATCCAAGATTTTGCTCCAATGGGAATCAAGCCAAGAGATTGAACCAATTTTATTGTTTGTTCATTGCTGACTAAGCCTGGAAAGCGCATAAATACTGAGGGCGTTATGCCATGTTCAAGCATTAATATTTCTTGATCTAGAATTTCAGTAAGAGGATTTACATTTTCTAACAGTAAAAAATTGTGTTGGTTAGCGATGGTTTTGTCATAATAATGGTGGCGCGTATGATTCACCCAGGTAATGTTGATCCGCCCCTGGTCTTGTAGTTGTTTTAGTTCCTGTAATTCTTCGGTATGTTCTTTAATCCAGCCCCCTGAAATTGAAAAGGCTACTGGCAAGGGTCTGTCTAATATTTCAGAAGTTGAAATAAGAAAATCTTTAAGCTCAGAATTAAAATCTTTATGAGAAGGACACAGGTCTACAGTTAAATAAACTGAATTAGAATGTATATCATGGGTTAATCCGTCATTTTCTAATGGATATGGAGACAAAGTAGCAATTTCAATTAATTTTTCATATCGAGAATCAGCGTTGATGGCCTTGGGATTTTGGCAGTCCAAGCTGTTCATATCAATAAGATGAGTTTGTAAAGTTTGTGGATCTACAATCAACCCCATAAATTTAAAATCAACATGAAAGCTGCGTATTAATGTAATAGGCGAGGAATTTTGATTTTTTAAATAACAAGAAGTGTGATGAGTTTTGTAATGTTGGATACCACCCAAACATTTAGCGACAGTTAACAATGTTATTATAAAGCTAAACCCACCCTTGATCATTCCGCTTTCTACCTTAATAAGGTAGAAAGCGAACCTGTTACATTTTTGACAGCTATAAAATACAATAAGTTTCTCTTAAAATTCCTAGGTAGCTATAATCAATAAGTTAATATAAATGCTAAAAAAACAAAAAATCCTAGTCGATTTGGCATGTTAAAGAGTAATGAAATGTGAAATAATTTGGAGTTTGAAAATAAGGATTTTTTAATCATAGCATTTTAAAAATGAATTGATAGTTTTTCTCTTTTAAATGCCAATAGAACTTTCAAATAAATCTACTTAGCGTTTTTGTAATTTCACTAAGAGATATTTAGAATTCTTATGTGCGCTGATTGAAATGTCTGCACTGGACATGGAGGGTTTAAACTGATCGTTATTTAAGATAAGAGTATCGAATTGATCTAACTGAATCACTGACGAGAGGTTCAGAATATCAATCTGGCCGGCCATAACAAACAAAATGCAAACGTCACTGGATTCACAAGATATTGTAAAATTATTCAAACTGGATTTTAAAATTTCAAAACTTGCGCATATTTTGTCTCGTCGATAAATAAAATTTAAATCGACGACTTTGTCTCCAAGCAAATGACAAAATATCTGCTCATCACCACTGAACTCTGCAAAGTTTGATGTATTAATATTTATCAAAGGTTCTGTTTTATTATTCTCAAAAGACAACTCAAGTCCTTTGCCATCTAAAACCGATAAAAATCTTTGATACCCAGGAAAGGCAGAAAATAGTCCGCTGTCACGAACTTCAGCCGAGCTTAATCGCCATAAAAAATCATTTTGATTGATGCTAGAGTTTTTCGGGAAAATTTTTATTTCTCTGGTCATTCCATTGCCATTTTTCCATGGCATTATTTTGCAATCAGAAAATTTTAGATGTTCAAACTGAATCATTTTACGATGCCTCGTCCAAGCAAGGTGCGTTCCAGTTTGATATTATACAACTTAAGCAGCTCGTCTTTAACTGCATCACCCTCAATGATACCCATTGCATGAGCGATAGCTTGCAATGTGGCCATACCTTCTTTGCTAGATTCTGCACGCAGGTGATGTGTTTCGGTGTTCTCAGCTTTTATCATAACCCGTGGTAGATGTTCGATTTCTTTATGGCGATAATGAACTTTGCTGGCTTGTCTCCAATTGCCATCTGGAACTATTAAATGAATTGGAAGAGAGCTTTGAGATAAAAATTCTGCTGATAGATCAATGGCCTCTTCGCAAGGATAAAATAACAAGGAACGATAATCTTCACTGAGAGTTTGACTGAGATCTAATGGCTCGTCGATTTTGCCGCGAACAAGAAGTTCGCTATTGGTTAATGCTTTAACCGCAAGAGTGCCAGTATTGGTGGTTCTTCTCAATTCGCTGTTATGAATAACAAGGGTGAGTTTCGTTTTTAAAGTTAAAGATGGGATCCATTCACATATACAACGATCACGATGTAAAAAACAAACAGGGCAGGGATTTTGTGTTTTCCTTTTCCCCTTGTTGTGAATTTTTGGTGGTGATGACTGCATAAACAATAAAGAAACATAATTTGATTTGAGACTCAACCGAAATGACATCAAATGAAAATACTGTTTGACAGTTTTTACGGATCCTTCGAGGGTAAAGAGATACGTCTCGCGAAAGGGATTTTATGAATTTGGCAAAAATGTTTAAAAAGATGTCGGCATGGCCGTGCGGAAAATATATTTTTTCAAAAATGGCCGCGCAAAAAGCTCCGTATTTTGCATCTATCAATCCATTTGTATCTGAGCTGACGGAAACCAAATGTGTTGTTCATGTTAAAAAACGTCGATCAGTTTCAAATCATATTGGTACCGTGCATGCAATTGCTATGTGTAATGCGTGCGAGTTGGCGTTTGGTTTTACGGTAGAGGCTGGCTTGCCACATCATTTGCGATGGATTCCTAAGGCAATGACTGTGCGATATTTAAAAAAGGCAGATACTGATTTGGTTGCAACTTGTGATTACCCAGAAGTTCTTAAGTTAACGGTCGGTGATCATATTGTGCCAGTCAAAGTTCGCAATACCTCTGGCGAAATTGTGATGGAAGCAGATATCACAGTTTATGTCAGCGAAAGACCAAAGATTTAGATATAAAAAAAGTGGTGTGAGGCTCACACCACTTCTAAAGTAAGTTCAATAAATTTATTTTTTGTTTTTTGATAACATTTTATCGATCGAAAGAGCGCCACCGCCAGTCAACATCAGAGTGATTGCAAGACCTATTGCCAAGATAAAAAATTCGATACCTTCACCTTTTTGTTGGCCAAACCAGTTCATAAAAAAGCCATTAGATGCATGCATGGTAGAAGCGACAAGCATGGTAAAGCCCACACCAAAAGCAGCGACTCGAGTTAGCAATCCAGTGATCAAACCAAGAGCGCCAAAGAATTCCGCAATAATCGGCAAAAGTGCAATAGCATAAGGCATGCCTTGTGAGGTAAAAAATTGCATGGTGCCGTCAAAGCCATAACCACCAAACCAGCCCAAAAGTTTTTGCGCTCCATGTGGGAAGATCATAATACCTAATGCTAAACGGGCAACAAGGGGAGCGTATTCGGAGCTTGTTTTGATTGTTTTTTGTAACAGTGAATTCATATTGATTACCTCGTAAGTGTTGATGTTAATTTCATCCAGTATGTATGAAAAACCAGACTTGCAAAAGTAGACAGAATCGATAATCATTTTTGCAATAATGCAAAAATAAGAAAAGCTAGAGGGTTCCGTGGATTTAAATTTATTAAGAACATTTGTGGCTGTTGTGGAAACAGGGTCGATGACTCAGGCAGCACGTCGCCTAAAACAGCCTGTATCTCGAGTCAGCAGAGCGCTAGCAAGGTTGGAACAAGACCTAAATTTACGTTTGGTTTTGCGTACTACGCGTTCTTTTCAAGTAACTGATGTTGGCAATCGTTTGTTTCGAGAGTTGCAGCCGGCAATTGAAAAACTTGGCGAGGTACAAAGAAATATGCATCATGAGAATGATGAATTAACAGGCCTTGTTCGCATCACTGCTCCTGAGGATTTTGGTAAATTCATGTTAGCGCCTTTGATTACAGAACTCAGTATGCTTCATCCTGGTTTGCAATTTGATATTAATTTGACAGATGATTATGTTGATTTGATTAGAACAGAAACTGATATAGGTATTCGTGCAGGAAAATTAAAAGACTCCAGTTTGAAAGCTAAATTACTAGGGACCTCGAATTTTCAATTTGTAGCAGCACCAAGTTATTTAGAAAAATACGGTGCACCCAAGAGGCCTATCGATCTGCAAAAACATCAATGCATAAATGCTTTATTTGGCCCTGCCAGCAAACAGAATCAATGGGTGATTACTAATGGAACGCGAACTGAAAAAATTGATTTTAAACCTAAATGGAGAGTGAACAACAAAGCCATGGCTCTGAATTTAGCTTGCGCAGGACTGGGAATAACCTTGGTGCCAAGCACTTTGCTGGCAGGATATTACGAAAATGGGGAGCTAGTTCATGTTCTATCAGGCTGGGGGCTGGAAACTGCACCAGTACATTTGGTGTATCCGCCACAAAAAATAACCTCACGCAAAGTTCGTGAGGTTTCAAAGTTTTTAGAAGAAAAATTAAAACCAATGTTTTAATTTAAGAAATAATTAAGTGGCTATTTCAGGCGTTTTTTAATTTGTGCTAATGTGTCTGGATTGCAGCGCACCTTTAGGGTCACGCCTTTTTCGTCGTAAGATTCGCCAAGAACCCGCATTTTCGCGCGGATTTCACCAATGACACCTTTGGCTGAATACGCAACGAATACATCTTCATCAACCATATTGCTTTCAAAATAACTCATGATTTTTTCTCGCAACATTTTAAGATCATCAGTATTGCGAGTAGAAATCATAATGGCGTCTGGAAATTCATCACGCAATGCCTGTGATTGTTCAGGCGAAAGATTATCGCGTTTATTTAATACCAAGAGGCTGGGCGTATCATCAGCGCCTACTTCGTGTAAAACAGTTTTGGTTACCTGTAATTGCGATCTAAACGATGGATCTGAACTGTCTACGACGTATAATAGAAGAGAGGCATGTAATGCTTCATCAAGTGTAGATTTAAAAGAAGCCACCAAATCGTGAGGTAATTTTTTAATAAAGCCAACAGTGTCAGATAATAAAACCTTGGGTCTTGTTTCGGGATGCATGGGTCTAATGGTTGTATCCAGGGTAGCAAAGAGTTTATCTGCAATGAGGACTTCGCTGCCAGTCATAGCTCGCATCAAGGAAGATTTTCCGGCATTGGTGTAGCCTACTAGAGCTACAGAAATTTCCTGTTCGCGCCTTGCTCTTCTTGTTTCGTGTTCGTTGCCGATAGAGGCTAATTCAATTTTTAATTCTTTAATGCGATCACGAATTTTACGACGATCTAATTCTAGGCTGCTTTCGCCGGCACCTTTTCCACCAACACCGCCACCTTGGCGATCTTCACCGCCACCAGTTTCGCGCAATCGGGGTGCAACATAAGTGAGCCTAGCAATTTCGACTTGTAATCTTGCGGCTTTGGTTCTGGCATGACGACTGAAAATCTCAATGATCACACCAGTTCGGTCAAGAACGGTAACTCCGGCAGCGCTTTCTAAATTGCGAATTTGAGATGGTGACAAGTCGGTATCGACGATAACCATTTGGGCTGAGCCTTTTTTTTCTTCAGGTAAAATCCCTTGAACTTCTTCTTCGTCGCCTTCTGGTTCTGCCTCAAGTTTTTCTTCTTGCCACTTAAGCGCTGCCTTACTGAGTTTGTGTTCGACCATGGCCGCAATTTTTCCAGTACCACCGGTCCATTCTGCCAACTCTTTTAATTTTCCTTCACCTAAAATTGAAGCTGAACGATCCGAACCTCTTCTTTGTGTGATCTGACCAACAACATTGTAACCAAGTGTAGTCACCAATCGAGTAAGCTCTTGTAGCGAGCTTTCTAGCTCTTGTGTGCTAACTTTGGGCAATTGTATACCAATTAACACAGCGTTTTTTGTTTTTGGAGTATTGTCGGTCATTGACATCAGCTAAGCCTTTTCAAATATGGCTTTGAAATAAATCATTTCGTAAGATCTGTCTATGTCTGAACATAAAAACCCGGAAAGTCCAATTGAAATTTTACCTGAGCATCTTTCTGAAGAGGCTATGGCAGGTATTGTCGAAAACTTTATACTTCGAGAGGGCACAGACTACGGTTTGGTCGAGATTTCATATGAAAAAAAAGCCGAACAGATACGCAAGCAAATTTATAAAGGGGAGATCAAGATCGTCTTTGATCAATCCACCGAAACTGTCAGTCTATTGCCGATTCGAAATTTTAAAAAGTTGATACAGAATCCAGATTTGCAATTATGAGTCAAAATAAACCTATAATAATTAAAGACCAACAGCAGCTAGAAAAATGTTTTTTAGTATTGAAAGAATTGCGTCCACATTTGGACAAAGAATCGTATTTAAATATCTATGAAAATGCACATCGAATGGATGATTATAATATTATTGCCATTGAAGATAATGGAAATATTTTAGCATTAATGGGTTATCGGATACTGTATGATTTTGTACGAGGTCGCCATTTATACATTGATGACTTAATCACAACTGAATTGGCTAGATCACAAGGGTTGGGATCTGAACTGCTATCACATGCGGAATTTTTGGCAAAAGAATTAAATTGTAATAGTCTTCGTCTAAGTACTGGTCTTGAAAATAACAAGGCAATGAAATTTTATGAACGACATGGTTGGGTACAGAGAACCGTATCGTATATAAAAAAATTAAATAATTAAAAAAATAAAATCTCAAATAGAAATTCGAGATTCAAATAAACACAAATTTCCGTCATCGAACTGCCGAGGAGTTGGCCAGTTTTCATTTTTCGCAATTGTCATCAGCCAGCTACGAGCATTGCCCTTGGTCGCGATAGAAATTTTTTTATGCCGACTGATGTTGATTAATTGAGACAAGACATGTTTGTAGGTTTCTTCGCTGAATGGATCATACAAATAATAAATATCTGCTTCGGGAATTTCAAAATCCTTTAACGAAAGATCTTGAGTTAAAAAGCGAACATGATTTTCAATGCTTAAGTTGTGCGAGGTTGAATTGGAGATATCCACCCGATGTTGTACGTACTCGTAACCAATAAAATCAACATCAGGCCTAAGTAAACCAATCACCAAGCCTACTCGACCATATCCGGAACCTAAATCTATCAATCGTGCATTTTGTTGAGGGTTTAAATATCTTAGCGCAGTTAATACTGTAGAATACCCAGATTGCACGCCTACGCCTGCGCCTTCATATAGGCGTTCAGTATTGTTTAAATCTGTTTTCATGCCGTGATCTGCTGAATAGTTTAAATTAAATATTTTATCTAACGAATCAAAAGTTCGATAAAGTGATAAGCCCATATTGATACCTTGGTTTTTCTTATCGATCTGCATTTGATTTTCAAATTCAAAAAGTTGTGACATTAAATTTAAAGCTCTGGTCGCAAATTGTTTTTTTTCTGTAAATGTTTTTTGTTGCAACAGGGACAAAATCTTATCCTGAATATGCAAGGCTTTGGTTGAAACGGTTTTAGTTTCAAACAAAGAAGTATTTTCTAGAAATTGATGTAGAAAAATTATTGGGGATAACTCTGTTGAAAAATAGGAACGTATAAAGTTTTTAAAATAGATTTCTTCCTCAGCATGCTTTTTTTTGATCAGCCAATGTTCTTCGCTAAGAAATTTCATGGTTGCCAAAAGAAAAGCAGAGTCTACAAAAAGGTTCGCTAATTCAGTTAAATTTAAAGAATTAATTTTTGAATTTATTTGGAGTTGGAACTGCTCACATTCAACCTTGGTGTTCAGGGGAGTTTCTTCGTGTAATAAAAATAATAGAACTTCCTGATTGCTAGCCATGCTTAATGCTAAGCTGGGTTGAGTTTAAGCACAAGTTACTAGATCTTTGTTGATTAATATCAGTCAGTCTGCGACATTTGGGCCGAATTGGAGATTTGATGTTGGCTGATTTAAGGCAAATTCAGAATGAAATTAAAAGCCATTTGGCGATAACAAAAGCGGATTATGCGTCAGCCAAAGCGCAAGCCATTGTTTTGGATCAGATGCTTGGATATGTTGGTGATCAGATTGAGCGCAGTTTGTTCGAAGAAAATAAAGAGACATCAGCTCTCAGTCCACAACAATTTTGGTTTGGATTAGACATTCAATCTTTACAAACACCATATTCTGAAGTCGTTGAGATGATCGGGCACTTTGATCCGCAGCCTGGCGATGTGTGGATGGATTTAGGTGCAGCATATGGACGTGTCGGCGTAGTTTTGGGTTTTTTGCGTCCCATGGTTCAATTTGTTGGTTACGAATACGTCCCAGAGCGAGTCAAAGAGGGCAATCGCATTTTTAAAAAATGGAATCTTACACAAGCGGAACTGAAACATGTTGATCTTGCAGAAGATGAATTTGAATTGCGAGATGCAAATTTATATTTCATTTATGATTTTGGTTCTAAAAATGATATTTACAAAGTTCTAGAAAAATTGCGCCTGATCGCGATGCGAAGACCGATTCAAGTCGTTGCGCGTGGGCGAGGAGTGCGCAATTGGATTACTATGGATTTTCCTTGGCTGGGAGTGGTTAATCCACCAAAGCATTTTGCTCACTGGACTGTTTTTCAGTCTTAAGGTTAAAAAAATAAGCGTTAGATTGCATAGACATCTTTGATGTTGGCTTTGCCGAGGGATCTTGACAGCTAATATTTCGGACTCATAATTAATTATAACGAGGTAATTATGTCATCGACGTATTCTATTTGTCCCAAATGCTCTCAGGTCAATAAGGTGAGTATAGCCAAAGCCAAAGAGAAAAATCCGACTTGTGGAGCTTGTGGTACGGCGTTGAATTTTCATGAAGGCATTTCTGAATTAACCGCCGAGTCCGTTCAAAAGCTAATACAAAAATCTCCGATTCCAATTGTTATTGATTTTTGGGCGCCATGGTGCGGTCCTTGTCGATCATTCGCTCCAGCTTTTGCCTTTGCAGCTCAGCAATTGGAAGGCAAATTAGTTTTTGTAAAGATAAATACAGAGGCACATCCAAGCGCCGGGCAAATGTTTTCAGTCAGTGGCATTCCGACTCTGGCGATATTTAAAAATGGTAAAGAGGTCGCGCGACAAGCGGGGGCTATGCCCAAAGAGCAATTTATAGCTTGGTTACAAAACACGACCAGATAACCCTTTGGCAGTTAGCAACTGCCAAGCCTTACCGGTCGTCATAACGCCTCAGAGGGTCTTTAAATTTTAGTAAAAATATTTTTGTCTGTGTGATGAAAAATTTGATCGCGATCTTTCATTTTAATTTGAGTGTCGGATTCATATGAAAAAGTGTTTTGATCAATAATCGCTACCTTTAATTCAAATCTTACAGTTTTAAATTCAACATCTAAAAATTGATTTGAGCAAATGCCGTAGGTAGGAGAACCAAGATCTGCAGCCATCGAAAAGTTTTTATCATTCAGGTTGGCAGTTCCGCCGGCGAGAACTGCTATTCCGCGAGGAACTATAAAAGATTTCATAATTTGTGATGTTTTTCCGTCCCAAAGCCAATATCCGACTTCTTCGTGGAAAGGGTTGTCTACGCCAAGTCTCCACGCCATTGTTGAATACCTCAATGCAAATAAGGTCTGTTCGTGATTGTTGACCATGCCAATAGGCGTAAGTACAAGGCGCTCTTTATATTTATTGTTTTCAGTGCCACGATCATCGCCCGGGGCTATGTCATCGCCTTTAACGCCTTCCCAGGTTCCGATTAAATGAAATAATGGTCCATAATTTTCAACACTCAACTCATCAGACATAGTCAATCCTCATGAAAGAAAAATTAATTAACTTTTTGTTTATACGTAGGACAAGTTAGCTTATTTTTTCTTATAGGCCATTTATATTTTTATCAGTAGGCATAGAAAGCAATTTCATG
>JACCDN010669797.1_pt1 | contig 22124 bp, 20 predicted proteins | sample 7441691 | NCBI WGS metagenome assembly JACCDN01 (sample SAMN15323439, study PRJNA562643) | freshwater metagenome | isolation source: river surface water | place: USA:Blue River Watershed | collected 2017-08-16 | reverse complement strand
CTGACCAAGCACCATGATCCAAGCCCCATTGGCTGGTTTTGCGAATTGACGTTTGCTTTCCATCGGAAGACAAGCCATGCAGATTGTTTGCGATAAAATCTGCTAATTCAGGCGATCCAGGTGCGGGATATTGGACCTGAAACAACTCTTTAGGAAAACCATAAAAATCATGAATCGTTTCAGGATTTGCCGCATCACAGACCTGTGTTCCGTCTGTTTGCCAGTGAGCAGAAATGCATAAAATGGCTTTGGGTAAACCAAAGTTTTTTTCAAGATCAAGACCCAATTGATTTAGCATTTTACTGTACGAGTTCACTGCGATGGCATTCATCGGTGAGCCATGGCCAACAAATATCGAAGGTTGTTTTTTCATGGCGTATTTTCCTGATTGATGTTGGTGGCAGCCGTCATTATGGTTTTAAAAATATCAGGCACAGGGCTAATCAGTTCTGTTTGGGCCAAGATAATTTTATGGCAGTGTAAAAACATTCGATCTGTTTGGTAAATTGAGGCAATCTTGTCGTTATATTTTCCATCGCCATATCGATGGTCGCCAAGCAAGGCGTGTTTAGCCAGGGCGCAGTGTTTGCGAATCTGATGTTGTCTGCCAGTAATTAAATCAAACTCGCAATAAGAAAAGAATTTTGTTTTTTCCAAAACATGAACTCGAGTTTCACAAGGGATGCGATCGCGTGTTTGTCCAGCAGGATTTTTTCGACCTTCGGCTTTGTCGCTAAGTTCTTCTTTCCAAATTATTGAGGTGGCGTTGATATTTCCGCGTGCGATGCCGTGATATATTTTTTGTAGAGATTTTGTTTGAAACTGATGAGCTAAAATTTGTGCTTGTTCAGAATTGAAAGCAAAAATTTGCACTCCACTGGTTTCTTTGTCCAGCCTATGAACCGGGAGCAAGGCTTTGAATTTGTATTGATGGATTAATATTTTTTGTAGATTGCTGGGATCTTCGTCGTTATGAATCGACAAACCTTGGGGCTTGTCGACTGCGACCCAGTTTTTATCTTGATAAAGGATATTTATTTTATCCACGATTATTGAGCGCTAAGAATTTCGTATTGCAATGTCTTGTTGCCACGGTCTACGACAGCGACGTCACCTACAGTTAAGCCAATCAAGGCCTCGCCAAGGGGGCTGATTGGGGTGACAACTTGAATATGCATATTGTTGATGTCAACGCTCAGGCCGCCGCCTTTTTGTAATAAAAAAAGCCAATTTTTTTTGCCGTCGTGTTCAACCTGAATCAAAGCAGTTGCATTGAGCGGAGTGTCTTCGGTGAACGATTTTAATTGTAAAAACTTGAGCATGGTTAATTGCTCTTCGATTTCAGCAACACGTTTTGCTTGGGCGCCAGCTAAATAAGAGGCTTCAACCGCGCGGGTATCGTACTCATTTTCTGGTTTGCTCTCTTCGTTGGTTGCAGCCTCATAGGTTGCTAATGCTGCGTCTTGCAAAATTTTAAGATCGGCTTCTAATTGTTGGCGAATTTTTTCGACTATTAATTTTTTATCCATAGCGCTCACCTATAACACTTATTTGAAAAAACTGAAACGGGAAGATAACTGTAAACAGAAAAAATATAAAATAGGATATGAGGCCATCCACGACAACCAAAATCGGTTCAAACCCAGGGCCCAGGCATTGGTCAAATGAAACAAAAAAGCGATGCTTATAAACAGTAGGCTAAGATCAGGATGCAAGAGCGAAAATGGGAATAAACACTCGAACAAAAGCACGGACCAAGTAAGAATTAGGCTCAGCTTATGATTGCTTACTATTTTTTGTATCGATGGCTGCACGCTATAATTTGAAAGAGTCAGCAACTGCGTCAGCGCAATGCCCTTGCGCCAGCTGCTGCGTTTAATCTTAACCCAGCCTGCAATAAAATAGGAAAACACAGTTTGAATGGAAACATAGGTGATTCCTGCCTGTGCTAAAATTCCCAACTGAGTGGCAGAACTTGCCGTCGAGAGCGAGCATAAAGACAAAGAGCACAATACAATGACTGTCATGTAGTCGCTTCCGCCATTAAAGTTTCCGCGCCATCGTAAACAGGTTAAAATCACAACGATGGTCGCGCACCACAAGCTCAAAGCTTGCGGTATAAAAATACCAATTGCACAGCTAAGGGCCGAGACAATTTGTAATGTTAAAAATGGATAATAAGAAAAAATAAAGCCAAAGAGTTTTTTGCTGAGATTATTACGATATTCTTTTTGTAATAAGCCCCAGCTCCACACTCCTTGATTGCTAAAATTTTTATGTAAATAAATCATTTCAAGATTTTGTATTAATACAGAAAATAAAATCAGACGTTCGCTTAGAACTAATAAGGGTATGTTCATAAGGCATATTCTTTCGAAACAACGGCATCATAATTGTTTTGAGGTTGATTGGGGTCTTCGACAGAAATTTTGATTTGAAAAAATAATGGAGGCAGCAGGGAATTGTTTTTTCTCAATTGCAGTTCGATGTGTTTTTGTAACAACTGAAAGGAACAAAGTTCTTCTAGTGACCCAGTGTCAGTTTCATTTTTGAGATTGAGTATGTCGACCATGAGCTGTTGGACCAACGCCTGCGAAGCTAAATATAAATTTCCAGCCGGGTTGAACAAAAAAGCAGCAGGTGACTGAGTCGGTTTTAAAATGCTGGTTTGCCATGGACCAAAGTCTGATTGATCTGCCAAGCGAGTTCGATGAGAGACCGTGGCAATCTGCCCAAGCTCATCAAAGAAACGCCAGGATGGTATAAAAATTCGTAAAAGATTCATGTGAGAATTCTAGCGCGAGTCCGTCGCGGCTTAAAGAACTTTGGCAACATTGCGCATTATTTTTTAAATATAGCCAAGTCTGCTTATTTTTTGTCATGATTTTCCTATGAGTAACAATAGATTGCCTAAATATTGGTGGATTCGAGTCGGCTTGATGTTTTTCTCTTTCGTTTTGTCTGTATGGGCAATGCATTCATTGCGAGTGCAAAAGAGAGTTGTCGAGGTGGATCGTTCGGCTCGTATTCAATTTGAAAGTCGCGCTGAAAAATAGGGATTGCTTGACATTGCTTTAGCATTTCAATAGTTTCAGAGTTCGACTTTGTCACCGATCAGTTCAGGAGTAGCTCAGTCGGTAGAGCAAGCGGCTGTTAACCGCTTGGTCGGGGGTTCGAGTCCCTCCTCCTGAGCCATTTTATTCTAGTTATACAAGTTTACATTTGAACCGCTTTGGGACTGATAGATATATCCACTTGCCCGCGAGGGATGGTCTTCACTTCAACCTTTTGCGCCTTAAAAATAGTTTTGAGAAATTCAACCGCCGCGAGTGGGTCCATATCATCACTACAAGTGAAAATATCGATTGAAGCACATTGATGTTCGGGCCAAGAGTGTATTGCTATGTGAGATTCTGCAATAACAACCACGCCGCTGATCCCGTGGGGGTTAAACTCATGAAACACATCGGCGACAATCGTGGCCTTCGCAACTTTGGCGGCTTTAATCATGGAATCTCGAATAATATCTTTGTTATTGATGGTTTCGACACAGCATCCATAGAACTCTGCTAAAACTTGTTTTCCCAAACTGATTTTTTTCATTCGACACCTAGCCTTCTAGAAAATAAAATCTTCTGCCAATTAGCATCCGAGTCTTTAATTTTCCAAATAAATCCATCCAAAACATAATGAGTAGCTTGAGGCAATGTTAGCAATGGCACAAGCCAGCTTAGTGTGTCCTTCGCGGTGATTTCTGGCAGATGACCCAACACTCCAAATGCCTCAAGGTGCTCCCTCCAGACTAAGCCAGCCCACAGACCCTCTTCAAGAAAACCAAAGATCAAAAGTACGGCAAGAAATAATGGGATCGAGAATTTAGAAAAAAATATTTTGTAAGAAAATTTTCCTAAAATTAAAGGTGAATCCGATTTGTCTTTTTGTCTTTCACCATAGAGCCAAACCAAGGCCATATATGGAATGCCATGAGAGACCACATTGGTAATTGTAAAAGTCATGTCGCCATTAAAATGCACGATGCCCACATACCAAGAAATAGCCGTACCGAGCACAATTGCATTTTTAGGAATATTGAAAGGCTTATTATTTTTGGCATTTATAATTTCATTTGCAAAATACAAAACTAAAACTACCAAATAAATAAATCCAAAAATTTGACTGAAGACGGCTGGCAACCCCGCAACAAAATCTCCATCGATAAACCAATGAAAATTTCTTGGCTGGTGGCTATGCCAATAAATAATTGGATAGAGTGCGGCCAAATAAACGACTAAAGCTGAAAGCCAACGTTCTTTTTTGCTAGAATCCTCGCCACGACAGTAAAGTCGCAAAAACCCATATTGTTGCCTGATAAAGTGAAATACAGCTACATAGGTCAATACTCGCCAGAAAAGCATATTGTGAACCGAGTACAGCCCAACCCCAATCAGCCAAACAATGACAGGGATCAAAGTTAGCATGGACTTGTTTTCTTTTAGTTCATTGGAGTTAAAATAAGTTCGAAATAAAGTGCTGTAAACATGGGAGACATCAATCCCCAGAATAAAAATCAACCAAGCCCACAGAGGAACATCTGTTGTGTGACCTAAAACATCTGCAAAAATAAATGCGATAAAAACCGATATTAACGAGGGTAGCAAAATAAAAGTTAAATCAAACCCAGGACTTTTAAGCCAAGGCTTGCTCATCAGCATTTTCATGAATGAGCCTTTTGCAAGATTCGTTTCGCCGCTTCGACACCTCGATACTGAGCCTCTTCAAAAATCGAAATCCCACTCATGTCGGAATGGGCGAATTCAATCGAATGGAATGGCTTAACAAAATCTTTTCTTTTTTTATTCCAAAGATAGTCAATGCCAGGGCTAACCATTCCATGACCCCAAATCCAGACATCTACATTTGAAATCGTATGCGAAATACCTGGATGCATTTTTTCAAGATCAGGAATGATAATATCGAGCCAGTCGTGATAATTCTTTTGATAAGCTGCCATTCGCTCTTCTTTTGGTGATTTTTCGTCGAGAGGCAAATAGTAGGTAATGACAGTTTCATTTCTGTTAAATTTTAAATCCTGATGAGTAGCCACAATGTAGCCCAGCGATTTACCGTAAAAACTGACATTGTCCCAAGACAGAGGAGCTCCATTCGATTCAGGCTTTTGTTTCAACGAAATATTAGCGATGGCCCAAGGGGCATACTCAAGTGCTATCTCGCTTTTATAGTTTTTGATGACCTTGCTTGCAGCAAATCGAGGCCCACAATAAATAACATTTTTAGCCAGATAGCGAGTGCACGAGTTATCCTGGGTATTCAAGACATCGACTTTGTTTTTGCCATCCATACTTTCAATTGAAAATACCAGCGAATTGCTCTGAACATGATCGCCAATAAGATTTTTAAACTTTGATACTAGAAAACCATTGCCTTCAGGCCAAGTTAATACTGACTGAGAGTCTGCATTGGCTCCGACCCCAGCTCTTGAAGCGAAATAATGAAGGCCTGCCCATGCCGAAACCTGATCATGGGGCATGCCATAGTCGTCTCGACAGCAATAATTTACATACCAATTTAGATACCTAGAGGTCCATCCCTTGCTTGTCATGAACTCGGCCATTGATATTTTGTCGAACTTTAAAAATTCTGGATCTTGTGAGCTTAAATCAATGGGTATGCTAAAAATAAATTTCCTATCAGCACCTTTTTTGTTTTTTAAACCCTCAATGAAAGCAAAAAACTCATCATATTGCTTTCTGTCTTCGTTCTGGATGCCATGCTGTGGAACCAAACCATCCTGCCATTCCCCTTGAAAAAACAATCTTTCATGAGCATCGGCACAAAGATAATACTCGTTAAAAATTGGCAGGCCTTTTTCGTAGCCTTGAATGATCCCAATCTCTTCGAAAAATTCACGAACATAGTGAGCCTCTGGTCCAGGCAATGGCACATAGTGAGCGCCCCATGGATATTTACTAATGGCATTGGATCCACCTGTAGAGTTACCGCCGACATCCGAATCCATTTCTAAAAGTAAATAGTCTTTAAAGCCACTTTTTTTAAACCACCATGCAGCTGATAATCCAGAAATGCCTCCACCAACAATGATAGTATCAATATCAATTGTCCGAGTTGGGATGACATTAACCCCAGTTCTTAAAAGATGACCGGTTTTAGAATTTGCTCCAACGATTCCACCTGAAAATGGATACTTTTTTGACTGAAAAAAACGACGATAGCCCCAAAAGCCTGAGGCAATTGCCAAAATTCCGAGACTAGCTGCTCCAATAAAATTTCTTCGCGATATTTTTAGAAACTCAGTGGACATAATCAGCCCACTCCTCCTCAAAATATCGCACTAAAATTTGATTATTGAGCTTATTAACTTCATGCGAAGCTACGATCATATCTTGGGGAAATACCAAAAGAGTTTTTGCGACTTCTGAATTTAAAAATCTAAGGCCATCTGGATATTTCTCGGAAATTTTAAAATCATGATTAGAAATTAAAATGTAACCCCAGTCACCAAAGGCAGGCACATAAACATGATAGGGAGCTGTTTTGAACCCAACTGATTTCAGGGTGCTATCGATACACCAAAATGATTTTTTTGCGACATAGGGCGAAGTACTTTGGATAACACCAACACCAGACTCAGACAGAGCCGACTTCATCAGCCGATAAAATGAATTCGTATAAAGCTTTCCAACAGAAAAATTGCTGGGGTCAGGAAAATCGACAGCAATAAAATCAAATTTCTCTGTATTATTTTTCAACCAGAGAAAGGCATCTTCATTAACTATCTTAACCTTTGGGGAGTTGAAAGAGTTTAAATTTAATTTCGTCAACGCTTCGTTAGTTTTAAAAAGATCGGTCATCTCTGAATCTAGATCGACTAAAATGATCTCCTCAACCGAGGGATATTTTAAAATTTCTCGAACAGCCAAACCATCGCCACCACCAAGAACTAAAACTTTTTTTGGGCTATCAAGCGATGCAAGTCCCACATGAATCAAAGCCTCATGATACCGATACTCGTCCTTTGAGCTAAATTGAAGATTTCCATTCAAAAATAGCCGAAGGTCTTCACTCGATTTGGTTAATATAATTCGCTGATAGCGAGAAGTTTTTGAATAAATGACTTTATCCTGGTAGCTGGCAGCCTCAGAAAAACTAACAATTCGATCTGAATAAATAAAACCAAGCACTAGAGAAATTAGAACAGCAAAGGCAGAACCCTTCATCAGTCTGACCCATGGAATTTCATCCTTAAAAAGATATAAAGTCCAAATAGCCACCAACACATTAAAAATACCAAATAAAAATGCTGTCCGAACAAGGCCCAAATGAGGAACTAAATAGAGTGGAAAAAGTAATGAGGCGAGCAGTGCGCCAATATAATCAAACGTAAAAACCTTTGAAACTAGGTCTTTAAATTCAAAATGTGATTGCATGATTCGCATTAGAATCGGAATTTCAAAACCAACAAGTGTCCCAGTGATAGAGACCAGGCCATAAAGAAGGATTCGAAACGATGTTATGTACTCAAAAGAAACAAATAAAATGGCAGCAGAAAAGCCACCGACAAGGCCGATGAGCAGTTCAACTTGCACAAATTTGCCGATCAAATTTTTATTAACATACTTAGAAAAAAACGAGCCAATCCCCATTGAAAAAAGATAGACTCCGATAATAGTCGAAAATTGAGTGACCGAGTCGCCGAGCAAATAGCTAGCAAGGGCTCCGGCGATTAGCTCATAAACCAAACCACAAGTGGCAATTACAAAAACAGAGAATAAAAGTACATACGACATGGGTGTTAAAAACTAACCATGTATCGCGGCTGCAATAATCTGAGCAATCGCCAAAGTAAATGCAGCTGTGGTGATTGCCAAAGCGACATTTTGTTCTTCAACAATTTCTTTCCAGAGATTGCCTGGGGTCAATTTGTCAAAAATGATAAATGAGAAAGAGAGCACAACTATACCGATCAATGAAAATACCAGAGATGCGATAATGTACTTCATGCTTATTAGCTGCTGTAATGAATCGACCATTTTAATTTCCTCCTGTTTTATTTATGATATGTACTATGCCCATGTGGCCCCCATTTACCAGACTTTACCGAATCAGCCACATTCCAACCGTTATAGTTGGCATAGGCAAAGATCAAACAAATGGCGGTTCCATAAACAATAAAAATTTTTTTCATTAGTTTTCCTCCTGGTGCTGATAATAGGGAGAAAAATCACTCTGTGACCATCGGCTCATTTCAAAGCTGCGATTTCGCCACAGAACGAGAATTGGAAAGAAAGAAATTAAACACAAAGCCCAGAGAAAATTGGACCATGTGGTGACATCTCTTTTAACAACGACATTCAATGTGACTGCACCTGAACCATTGTCATTGGCAACTGCATTGCCATCGACATAGTTGGCAATCTGAGAAACATTCCCACTGGTGTCGTACCATTTAGACGAGCCACTAAGTTTGCCATTCAAATAACTTAGCTCCTGTCCAATGCTTCCATCGGGCTTAAAAATTTTGAATTTCCCATGTTTTTCGCCATTTTTATATGGAATCTCAGAATATACCTGGCCATTGTCATGATAATATTTTGCAATACCCTCTATTTTCCCATTCAAAATAGGTTCAACAGATTTTAATTTTCCATTGGGCCAATTTTCTTTTTTTGGAGTCGCATTCACTGGGGTTGTGATTTCTTCTGCGACAGGAGCCATGGGAGTTGGCAAGGCTGGCCCAGAAGCTTCGATGTTCAAATGATACTTACCCGAAGGTACTGAGGATAAAATCAAAGAAGATATTTGGCTACCTTCGTTCCATGAGCCATCACTGTCTTGGCCTGAATAGTATTCAACACCTTGTTCAAATTCCTTGGTTTCGCCACTATCATCATTTACAAGGTCGCTTTGAACTTCGATCCAGTTATTTTGAACAGGAGACGAGACTGTGATTTCCAAGTTGGACATACCCTGTGCAATTTCAAACTGAGGCGTCACTTTTAATTTTTCGGTATCGTTAGAGCTATAAGTGAATTGTCCTGAATACACAGTTTGATTTTTTGATAAAACCATTGAGCCAAATTGAATTAAAATCAAGAATCCTAAAAATATTCCCCAATATTTACCTGCATAGTTAGCAGTTTCAGTGACAGTAGAGGGTTGATTCGGAGCAATTCCAGACTGAAGTGGCATCGACTCAGTAATCTGGAAAGCTGATTTCACCTCGCTTGAATTTACATACTCACCTAAAGACCAAACGATTTCATTTTCACTTTTTTCCGACGATAAAATTTCTGGAGAAGAAACGTAGTCTTCGACTTGAACTGTTTCGCCTTGCTTTACCTGCCAATAGAATTCGCCGACAACATAGATAACCTTGGCGGAACCTCTGTGAAAAAGATGATAATTCTTGTTCAGATGGGTGACCTTTAAAGAGTATAACTTTTTTGTAGGCTTTGACTTTGTCGTGATGACATAGTTCCAATGGCCGTCGAACTCAGTCAGCCAACGAAATCCCTTTATTGGATTGAAAAGCAAGTACTCGCTCCAGGTGTATACCGAGGATCCATCGGATTTTTCGACATAACCAATGATTTCCCAAACAACACCACGAAACTTGCCTCGCTGGCCCAGCGGGATTGCTTGATAACGTTTTCCTTTTTTTGAGGCATGTTCGAGAATTTTATAGTTTTCATTTGATGAATCAATAATCGCAGCACAAGAGCCACAGACAGCTGTGACCGATTGACCAGCAGCGCGAAGCACAACTCCGGCCCCGCAAGATGGGCAATTGAAAACCTTAACAGATGCAGGCTTTAGCTCAGTTGTAGGTTTTAATTCGTTACCAGCCATCTATTTCCCTTAAATTCATAAACTTTAAATCATCAAAATCGATATATTTTCCAAAAAATAATCGATCACCCTCTGTGGAATAGTCGATATTGCCAAAGCTATCATTGGGGCCAGCCAAATCCACACTGGTTGATTTTCGCCCCTTCAAACTTTTTACTGGCAATTCGCCCTGACTTCCCACGCAAGCCACCTCATGTATATCGTCGATGGTGTACTGTGATCCATTTATTTGAATGTCCTCTGCAATTTTTAATTTCGATAGCTCAGGTATTTTTGCCAGTTCAAAAATTTGAAAACTCACCATGTAAAACCCTTGAGCATCGGCTAGCCAACCATCTTTGCCACTATCAAAATGTAGATACCACTCATTCCAAGAGCCACTTTCCCAACCAATTCGTTGCCGACCAACAACTTCAAACTTTGAACCTTCAAAAACTCCAGTCGATCCAATCTGCAAAGGGCTCATGTCCTGTGGCATTTCGGTCATTTTGCCCAGGCTTTCGATATTCATATCGTGCCTAACAAGAGTTGAGCTGCAAAACGAACAAACACTAAAAATTGAAGATCTGGATTTAAATAAAACCTCAGCTCCGCAAGCAGTGCACGAAAGTTTCATCGCTTAAGTTACCTTTTTAAGAAGCTCAGTTTTTTTAGCCTGAAACTCTTGCTGACTGATCACGCCTTTTTTCATCATCTCATGGAGCTTGTTTATTGACTCCATTGGGTCTTCAGCTTTGGCAGATGAGCCACTCATGCCTGACATTGCTTGGCTCATCGCCATACCAATACCGAGACCTGCGCCAGCTCCAGCGGCACCATTCTCATTGCCTGCTGCAATAGAAATGCTGTCGGCGGCTTGAAATTGTGCATAACTTTTTAAATCGCCAACCATTTTCATAGAAGCCATTTTGTCAAGATGCCCCTGAAGCTCTTCGGGCAACGAAACGCTTTGAACAAAGAAGGATTCTAAACTGAGTCCATAGCTAGAAAACAATTCAAGCAAAGCTCCATTTAGTGTTTTTGAAAACTCCATTTGATTTGCAGCCATGTCGATAAAGCTCACATCAAGTTTACCCAAAAAAGTTGCTAAGTGAGTGAGGATCGCTGATCGAAGCTGACCCTCAAGTTCCTGAATCGTGAAAATTTCTTTGGTGCCACTTACTTTGTTGAAAAAAGTTTTTGGGTTTTTGATTTTATATGAGTAAGTACCATGGGCCCGAATTCGAAGTGGTCCGAATTGCTTGTCCTTTATCACGATTGCATTTGGGGTGCCCCACCGCTGATCTAGCTGATCCCGAGTTGAGAAAAAATAGAGGTCCGATTTGAACGGTGATTGAAAGCCCTTATCCCAATTTCTAAGATTGGTCAGAACTGGCAAGCTATTTGTGGCGAGTGTGTGCATACCAGCTTCGAACAAGTCAGCAATTTGGCCTTCGTTGACGAAGAGTGCCAATTGGGTATCCCGAACTGTCAGCTGGGCTCCATTTTGAATTTCTCTGTCGATCATAGGGAAACGAAAGGAAAGAACCCCAGGTTGATCATCATTCCATTCTATGACATCGATCAATTGCTTTTTAAAAATATCAAAAAGACCCACTAGGTCACCCCTTTTCTTGCCCATCTAAATGTAAGAAGATATCATGATAATTAGAAATTTTCTAGCATGCTAGCTTAAAGATCGCATGTCACCATCTTGCTGCGTGTTGATATGGCAATCTGTTAGAGATTTTCAGGAGCAAAATGACTGAATCGAATTTGCCAACATTGAGGGATAAAAATTTACCGGTTGGATCGCAATCTGCCGCGCTTGAAACCATCAAAGGCTTGCGAACAAATCGTGCTTTGATGGCTGGTGGACTCATAACAGCGACTGGGGCCGTTGGTGTTTTCTTACTCACGCAATATACAATTCTTTCTGCTTTGCTGGGCTTTGCGGCACTCGTATTTTTTGGAGCAAGACAACTGGTAAGAAAGTCCTTAGTCCTCACCGCAAATAGCGGCCAACTTCAAATTGGATCGACTCAAAATCAACTTGAACAGATTAAAAAACAAGTCAGCAAATGCAAATTTTTAGAATGGGTCGAAGCCGAGGGGATTCAAGCTGCCAGCCAAGCAGATCAACTTCTCCATCAATACAAAAATTTAAAAAATATTTTAAACCAAAAATTTGAAATTTCCGAAATGACCTATTCGCGCTACCTCGGAAGCATTGAATCTTCCTGCCTTTCGGTTGGTGAAAATCTCATCCACACGAAAAGCATTCTAGAAAATCTAAGCCTCACTGGCAAAAATCAAACTGACCAGTGGAAAGGGCAGCGAAGTCAGGTGATCAGCCTTTTAAAGTCCACCGATGAAGCTCTCCTTGGGCTGGCCAGTTTATTTAATTCAGTAAATGAAATTACAACCAAAGAAAAGCATCGAGATCAACTTGAACAATCAATGCTCCAAATTAAAGAACTTGCTGATAGAGCAAAAATTTATTCGAAGCATTGAGAAGGGAAGAAAGAAATTATGTCCACTAAAGAAACATTAACTCTTGAAAAAGAGAAATTAAAAATCCCAACTGTAACTGATATCAAAAACGAATTGGCGATTTCGACTCCATCGGACATTCATCTCTCCTCTGGTGATGAGAAAAATCTGGATGGTAAAGCCACCGAGTTTGTAGAGAAACTTTTGAATTTTAGTACTGACGATATTGAACAACAGCAAGCAAAGAAAAACTCTGTAGAGCAAATGGGTTTTGAAATCCAAAAACGAGCAGCCAAGCAAAGTGAAATGCTCAGACAACCAGTTAAAAACCTCTCACAAAAAGCCGATGATGGTGGGGATGTGGCAAATGCGCTCATCAATTTAAAAGTTACAGTTGAGGAGTTAGATCCCGCTAAGTTCAATTTCGAACCCGGTTGGTTTTCAAGAGCCTTAGGCCAAATACCTGGGATTGGCACACCCATGAAAAGATATTTTTCTAAATTTGAATCAGCTCAAACTGTTATCAGTTCAATTACTAGCTCGCTTGAAAACGGAAGAGATCAATTGCTTCGAGACAATCTTACTCTGCAAGAAGACCAAAAACAGATGCGAGAGACCTCAAGAAAACTGGAACAGGCCGTAAAACTCGGTCAGTTAATGGACATAAAAATTCAATACAAATTGGATCGTGAAATTCCAAAAGAAGATCCTAAAAATCGCTTTGTCGCTGAAGAACTACTGTTTCCATTGAGACAAAGAATTATTGATCTTCAACAGCAGTTTGCCGTCAGCCAGCAAGGTGTGATCGCAACCGAAATCATCATGCGAAACAACAAAGAGCTGTCTCGAGGAGTCAATCGAGCCCTCAATGTGACGGTGACAGCTCTTGAAACTGCTGCGACAGTTGCAATGGCGCTAGCAAATCAAAAAATTGTTTTAGATAAAGTAAATTCGGTTAGCAAAACTACTTCGGATTTAATCGCAGGCACAGCTGCCAGGCTGAAAACGCAAGGTACTGAAATTCAAAAGCAAGCCTCTTCTTCCCAGCTTGATTTAAATTCTTTAAAATCAGCTTTTGCAGATTTAAAAATTGCCATGGAAGATGTCTCAACTTTCCGATTAAATGCGTTGCCTCAAATGGCGAATACAATTTTAGAGCTTGATAAAATTTCTGGCGATGCCGAAAAAACCATTAGTAAAATGGAAGAGGGTAATAAGGCAAAACCTCAAATTAAATTGGAAATTGAATAAAACAATCTTATGTCTTGGTTTAGTCTCGGCAAAGATAAGAGCCCAGATTGATGGTCGATTAGAGAAAATTCGTGATCATGGTCACTATGGGCATGTGAAAAAAATAAGTTCTGTGCTGTTTGAGATCAAATTCAACAATGGCAACCGAATTTACTGCACCAAAAAGATATTTGGAAAGATTGTGGTATCGGTGCTTTGATTTTTCCAAATACTGGTTGGGCCGCAGTAACCTCAAATCTAATTTGGGATTTAGGAACAACCGCATTGGAATGTCTTATAATTATTATTGGTGAGTGAGTTTTATTTAGAAAGCTGATTTTTTACTGTGTGATTTCAATGAGGCGAGCAAAACAAGCAATTTAAGAATCACTTGTTGGTTGAAAAAATAAACGGGTAATCTACAACCACAGTTTTACCTGTAGGTGCGGGCAAAATTATTTTGATCCTTCAGTTGAGATTTTATTATTGTTTGATTTATTAGTTATAGTTGTCTTGTTGCTTGAGCCAATATCATGTTTTATCAGAGCACATACGCTTTTTTGCATTTGCATTGCAATTCTGGCAGAGAATATTTTTGGACGTATACGACAAAATTTGCGCAGACCTTCGTGAGCTTGCGGTTGAGCGCAATTAAGTGAACTGTCTGCAAGATCAGGTCTTGTTGCAAATTCTTTTGTATGTAGAAATGAATATCCAGTTTGGATCTCGTTTTTAAGGCGACGATCTTCTTCTTTTCTTTTGGTATCGGTGACTTTAAGCGAACGCATATCAATATAATTTCCGGCATAATCAAGAGTGCTGATGTTGTAACTATGGTCTTCGTCTTGAATTGTTAGTGACGGTCGATCGTTATCATTGATTACTTTGTAATCTACGCTATCGATTTTTTGACAAGTTATATCTTTTGGTGGGTTGGCATCTCCGACCAAATCATTTAATTGCTGTGTTTCTTTTTTCATCAAATTACAAAGGCCTTTTGGAATACCGCCAAATCGTGCCAATGATTGTTGTATTGTGGCTTGTGGGTCGGTCAGAATCATTGATTCACAACTTCCAGCAAGGCCGTTACTTTTAATGACTTGAGCTGGAGAAAATAACTTTCCATTCGCAAGAAAATCTATTTCTTCAGAACTCATTTGAAATCTTGTTTGACAAGAGCGAAGATCAATTTGCCCCTGATCCTGTGCTAAAATGTCTATTGCAACAACAGAAGCTGTGCCGCCGATTACTCCGCCTATTTGCGCGCCAGTTGCTGTAAATCGTTTTGTTTTTCTTTGAATTTCTCTTTCGGCATTTTGCATTTTTTCTTTACCAACAATGGATTCTGCTCTGGCAGACATGTCAGCAAAAGATATTTTTTCCACAGAACTTTTTCCACGTTGTACGAACTCATGAACCAAACGAGTCATTCCGTTGTTAGGATTATTTAGATAGTTGTCCAAAATAAATCTTTCAGTTAATTGAAGATTTGTAATCTCTAGAATCTTATCGGAAACTGCCGCAGGATTTTTGGAAGATAAAAGTTTTTGTTTTTCAACTTCATAATCATGAATCTTGTCATAAAATGGTTTTAATTGCTTAAATTCATTTGGAAAAAGTTCCATGAGTTTTTGTTTTTGCGAAAGACTTAATAATTCTGGATTAAATGTTTTTTGCCCGTAAGAGTCTAATGATTGCAGTTTCTGTTTGTATTCTGAATCAGTTTCTTTGGCAATTCGTTCTCGCCATTTTGCTTCAAATGAGGTTTCAATATTATTTAATTTTACCAATAGATTTTCGCTTGTTTTACCTTTGATGTGTGCAGAGCGCTCAAGTGATTTCATGCTAGTGTACTGGCCATTTGTTTTTTCGCGAACAAATTGATCTTGCATTGTTCGTAGTTCGTTAAATGCTTTTTCTTGTAGAGCTTTCTCTTTGTGAAATATTTCAAAAGCTTTGTTTATTTTTTGTTGAGTCTGTGACGGCTGTTGCATGATTATAGACTTGTATGCATTAGCAGCGTGTTTGCCAATTTTGCTTCCTATTTTAGCGCCGGCATCTGCTCCGACGATACCAGTTCCAAGTGCTGCAGTTACACCAAGCATAAAACAATCCATTGATTGAGCATCTAGAACGCAATTATGACTATTTAAATATTGATCTTGAAAATAAGTATTGCACGAGTCATCGATTGCAACTGTTTCTGCTAAAGCTTGATTTGAAAATGTGAAAAGAAATGTAAATAGAATATTATATTTCATTCTTACTTATCGGAAATAATTCAAAGGAATTAATAGTTTTCTTCATCGACGAGGTATATAGATTCAAATATTTGATAGGACATTGGTCGAGCAAATTATCAAAATTTAGAATTAGGATTTCAAATAAATATTTTCTCAAAGGTGTATTTACTTATCCAGCTTTTTTATTTTTAATTGCAGCTGCTTTTTCAGTGTCGGAATCAGATAAAGTTTTCCATATTTTTTTGAATGTAGCATTTTGATATAAAGCTTCTGTGTTTTTTACAAACTTTTTAAGATCGAATTGGCCAGTTGTTGCTGTCAGCTCATCGACAATATCATGGGCAACTATAAATACAGAGGCTAAAGGTGCGATTTGGTTCGAGCGCAAACCTTTTGGGAAGCCAATGCCATTTGGTCTTTCGTGGTGTTGTAACACAATAATGTCTACGTCACTTGGAATTTCATCCATTGATTTAATTACTTCGGCAGATTTAATTGGGTGCGTTTCAATCAACTTAATTTGTTCAGGGGTAAATTGAATCGAATTGTTTTCAATTTGTTTTTTTGTTGAAATGCGAGCCAAGCTTGGATCTGTAAAAGCAAAATCATGAAATAAGGCAGCTAATACTAATTTCTGAAAAGTTGTATCGGATGGCCATTCCATTTGTGCGGCAATTGAACAAGCAGTGTTAGCTAATAGCATACTGTGCGAAGATATATAATTTTTGCTACTCAATGGTGAAGACGTCAGTATTTTGCTAAGTTTAGGACTGGATCCGACTGCTTTGACGGCAAGCTCAACATTCGATTTTGCTATTGCCTGGATTTCAGGTGTAAAGCCTATTCGCATTGTTAATTCTTGTATTACATCCTGGACCTCGGCCACCGTGTTGCTCAGATTGGGATCTTCTGGGTTTGCATTTGCAACCAACGACACGATATCTTGTTTGAATTTTTCAACGAAATCACCGGTATCAGATTTTTTAAGATATAAAAAAGATACTTTTCTGCGAACTAAATATTTTTCTAGATCTTCTTGTGAAAAAACAGCGCCGGTCTTGAAAAGTTTTACATATTTTACATTGGATAAGCGTATATAAATATCACCGCGCAATGGGGTGACTCGTAATAAAAGAGAAGTTTGAATGCGACAATAATCAGGACTTTCTGAAGCATTTAGGATGTTATAAAAATGTTTATTAATTAAGGGAATAAGTTCCTGTGGCACTTGAGATGAAGAAACATGTCCTAATACTTTAAGATCAGGATAAATTTCAGTGCCTGATTCTGAGGAATCATCAATTACTATTACCGGCATGCTGGCGGTTGCTGAAAGTAGATATTTGAACAATTTATCAGTTGCTGGCTGTTGACTGGTAATTATCAAATCAACCGCATGTTCGTCTAATAATATATCCATTGCTTCTTGAAAGTTTGATGCCTGTAGAACAACAAGATTCATTTCGCTCTCTAAACAAAAGCGTGTGATATCTAGTATTTCTTTCTGTGGGTGAAACAAAAGTATATTCATGTCATAAAGCTGATCGGTCTTTGTAAAAAATAAATAAAGTTTATACTTTATTATGCAATGGAAAAAAATAGAAACCAATACTGTCGTTTCAAAATGAGACAATTACAATAGGCTATAAAATGCACTGAGTGCAGGCCGAATATGCAGTCAGGTTGTATAATGAAATATAAAGCGATCTTAGAAACATTCGATTTGATCAATTAAGATAAGCAGGAATAAAAGTTTGTATCAAAATGAGACATACGCTGAAGTATTTTTGTAATTTTAGCAGGTGTTCTGGTCCTCTTTTTGCTCTCTAAAGATATGAATAACTGAGGAAGATAAATGAATTACAATAAGCGCTTTATACGATTAATAAATTCATTAGTAAGACAAACCAAGTGCGGCACTGATCAGTCGTTATTCAGTCGTCTTGCAAAAATTGTCAGCGCCATTATTTTAGGTGCATCGCTATTTTTGTTTATAAGTTTGTTTGTGAAAAATCATAGTCAACAGATCGAAGCTAAAAGGGATGTGTTTTTAAAATACTCAAGCAAGGTTTCTAATGGTTTGAGTTTGCGGTTTTTCACAAACCATCAAATTGATGATTCTGAGACAGTGACAAATGCATTTGCTGATAATACGCACAAAGAATTTTCTGATATTCAAAAATACTTAAAAATACAGGCGCAAGATTTTTATAGCAACAAAAGCCTTAATGAGTGGGAAGAGTATGACAAGGAATTACAGAAAAAAATAATCAGTTTAAATGAAAATCAATTATCAATTTTATCAAATTCAGCAACAAGTTCTGAGGAGCCAATAGAAGTCAGAGCTTTGGCAGTTTATATTTTAGTTAAAGTCGGTAAGAGAGCGGATTCAAATTTATTGAAAATATTTGTATCACCAATTAATGAGAGACAATTAAAAAATGAGTATTCAATTCGGTCGATGGCGCTTGAGGGAATAGAGCAGCATCAAAATTTCAGTCAACTGACAAACGTCAACACGGTAAAAGATGAATACTTGAAAAGATTATTAACAATAGTCAAAGAGGGCGAGCGAATAGGAAAGCCTTTGCTGCATAATTATATTGAACACATAAATAACAATGCGCGAACCGGAGAATATCAGTGAAGCCTATTTTTATATTTATTTTACTGATGCCATTCTTTGTTTTTGCTGCTGAAATTGAAGACAAAAATTGTGATGAAATCCGCAATCAAAAATTAAGCAATACAATGAATTTTTTAAAAGACACTGCTTGGAAAAATTTAGAAAAATCCGAAGATCAGTCATATTATTCTGAGTTTACAGAGCAAAACAATCCCTATCAATATGTCACACGTTTGTTTACTCGAATCCTATATCAGACTTGCGATGTCTCCCAAAAGAATGTAATTGCCTATGTGAATAAAGGTCAAAATGAAATTATTTTTTGTAAAAGTAATGATGACTGTCTGCCGTCTAATGATTCGTCATTAGGATTGTTGGATATGGCAACGACACTGGTGCATGAGGCTCGTCATATTGAAAACCCAAACGTTGGTCATGTTGTTTGCCCACGCGGGGCCTATAGATCACAAAAAGCATGTGATCAAAACCGTTCAGTGCGCGGAGGTTATCATTTTGAAACTGATTATGTTGTGGGATTAAGCCGAAATTCAAATCTAAATCCTGTGCTGAGAGTTTTTTCAGCTCATTTTGCAATGTCAGATTTTTTAAATAGATTCAAAGAAATACCTAATTTGGATGTTGAAAAATATATTTTGATTCAAGACAGTCAGCAAAATCTCTATTTGCTAAGCTCGAATTTTAAAATAATCGATCTAAACATTAAAATTCAAAATAATTTATATGATAATTCCAATGGGGATTTTATTTTATACAACAAGCAGGAGGCTCAATTTCATTACAAGTCTTATTCGCTTGATAACAAGTTGTCTATTCCTAAGCTTGCCTTTAAATATAATAATTTTCCCGTACAAGACGACAGTTTCATAGATTATCAAATTACTCAGAATGGAACAAACAGAAGAGAAATCATGTTATTCCGTGATAAAATATCGGTTTCACAAGAGTGGACCAGTCAATTCAGCCAATATGACTTGGCAGAAGATAAAAAGTTTCGAATCGAGAGTGTTCTGCCAGAAAATATAAAAATTAATTCTTTGATTACGTCACGAGTTTGTCTTTTGGATCATTTTTCTGATAAAAACGAAGTTTTACTGTTGTCAGATAAAAATACTGTTTATCGACCAGATTGGAATGAAGATAATCTATTGCATCTTGAGACTGTCAAATGTGCCATTGATTTTTCGAAATATAAAAAACAAACAGTGCTTGATAAAAATATTATACGATTGTCGAAGTCTGGACAGTTGTTGGATAAAAACGGAATAAAAATAAAAGGCTTTGAAAATAAAAAAATTATATTTATGAGCGAGCCGTTTGATATTTTACGTTTTATGCAAAATGAAAACTGGAAGAAGGATTTCATTCTGCAGTTTGCAAATTAGGAAAAAGAAATCCATTAACAGCCTGTAGGAAAACTATTTTGTTGGGCTGCTAAGAGATTTTATACTGATTGAGGCAGGGCGATTACGCCATGCCTACAATGTTTTCTAAGTCTGCAATTTCTTTTGGTGCCTTGGTGGTCATGTTTTCATAACCATTGGCAGTGACGCGAATGTTGTCTTCGATGCGAACGCCAATTCCACGAAATTCTTTTGCAGCACTGGTGTCGTTACCTGGAATGTATAAACCAGGCTCAATCGTGAAGGTCATATTTTCTTCAATCAATCGTGGTTCTCCCGTTTTTTTAGAAAAATACAAACCAGCATCATGAACATCCATACCTAAAAAGTGACCAATGCCATGCGGGTAATATTTTTTCTGTTCTGCGGCCTGAATGATGTCTTCTTTACGACCAGTCAATAATCCCAATTCTAACATCAAATCAGTTAACAGTGATGTTCCCATTTCGTGTAATTGTTGAAATGGCACACCTGGTTTGACGATCGAAATAATTTCTTTTTGAATTTGTAAAACACCATCATAGACAGCTTTTTGTGCGTCAGTAAATTTGCCATTTGATGGGTAAACTCGAGTGATATCGCCAGTAAAATAATTAAATTCAGCACCAGCATCGACCAAGATCATTTCGCCATTTTTAAGTGGCTGATCATTAAACACATAATGCAAGGTCGTTGCATTATTACCGCCAGCAAAAATACCACCGTAACCTTCGCGAGCAGCTCCACGTTTCATGATTTGATACAGAAAGAAACCATGCAGTTCACGTTCACTCATTCCAGGTTTTGTGTATTTCATTGTGTCGAGATGAGCTTCAGCTGAAATTTCACAAGCCCGACGAAGATTGGCAATGTCGGCTTCGCCTTTTTTCAAGCGAAATTCACCCATAAATTCGTCGGCATCTAATACTGGTAAAATACCAAAGCCAGTTCGGCCCTGACTGGTTTTTAAATTCAACAGAATGGTTTCAATTTTTTTATCCATCTCTGGATTTTTGTAAGAGCGGTAATAAAGAGATTCACAACCTTTTAAAAGTTGTGGAGCCAATTTTTCAAAATCCTCAATTGGATAAGTCTGATCTACTTGAAAATCAGTTTTAGCACCCTGTGGACCAAAACGGAAACCATCCCAAGTTTCTCTTTCCAAGTTTTTTTCACGAACAAATAAAATACTCTCTGGAGTTTTGCCGGGACGGAATAAAAACACAGTATCTGGTTCTTCAAAGCCAGTCGTATAATACAAATTTGAATCTTGGCGGAAAGGATGATGAACACTGCCGTTACGAACATATTCCAGCGGAGCTGACAAAATCAAAGCAGAGCCTTGAAGTTTCTTTGCAATTTGTGAGCGACGTTCAGTAAAGATTTTAATATTTTCTAGTGGTTTTCTCATGGTTATAGTCCCCATTTTTTCATAATAGTTGCAACCGCACTCTGCGCGGCTTGACTGCCCTTAGATAGCATTTCTCGACGTTTATTGTAATCCATTAAATCAAAGTCCTGTAGCGGCACTCTGATAATTTGATCAAAATATTTCTCACTATTGGCCTGCTCCCTGGCAACAAAGCTCCACAGGATTTGACTTTCTGTTTGTGAAGCTGCCAGTCGAGGATTTCGTCCGATAACGTCAACATAAACCAAATAATTAGCGCCTCGCGCGCGCAAATAATCGGCCGTGGCTTTGTAATCAAACACAGCGGCTACATTTTGCTGATAGGCCTTATACAATGGCGGAAATGAAATGCAGTAAGGCAACAAATCTACAAAAGCGCCCTTGTTCATAAAAAACGGTTGTTGTTTTGCCATGTTGAATGCAGGGCAGGCAAAATTGATTTTTGCATTTTCAGCAGATGCCGTAGACAGCGCGAGTTTCATAAACTCACGCAAGCTAGAAATATCTCCTGATTTGATTTCTTGAGATAACAAACCTTTTTGCACTAGATCAGATTCTTTGAGTTTCATCATTTGCCATTCAACATCATACGGCAGACCTTTGTTGGTGTAGATCGCCGCGATAAGGGCGCCCATTTCAAAACCAACTACCGTATGAATTGGTAATTTTGCTTTTGCAATTTCTTGTACAACGCCAATGTGGCCAAAGACATGCAAAGCGCCAGGTCCAAGAATCAAACCAATTTTTAAATTTGGAGCTGAGGGCGGATTGGGTGTTTCAATAATTTCAGGAGCAGGGATTTCATCGTCTTCGTTTGAGCTGATTTCAGGAGGGGGTGAATTGATAGAGTTGAT
>JACCDN010309445.1_pt1 | contig 22128 bp, 28 predicted proteins | sample 7441691 | NCBI WGS metagenome assembly JACCDN01 (sample SAMN15323439, study PRJNA562643) | freshwater metagenome | isolation source: river surface water | place: USA:Blue River Watershed | collected 2017-08-16 | reverse complement strand
TTCTAAAACACCTAGCTTTGGTTTAATAATTTTTTGTGCTACATTGTTCATAATGACAATCCTCTTATCTTTAAGCTTTAACCATTTGAAGTGCGACATACCTCACTATAGTTAAAACACTTGAAAATTCCAGGATTGTCAGATCTTATCTAAACTTCTACAAGTATGCTTATTACCAAGTAATTTTTTGAAAAAGCGTTTAGCTGCTTTCTTGTTGCGATGCATGCTCAACATCCAATCTAGAGTATCACCATGTTTGTCAATTGTTCGATAAAGATAGTGCCATTTCCCCTTTATTTTCATGTAAGTTTCATCAAGTTTCCAAGAGTCACAAGTCATTTTTAAATGCGGCTTTATTCGTTTATTAATTTCTGGAGCATATTCTTGAACCCAACGACAGATGGTTCAGCGCTCCAATTTTAAGCCTCGTTCCAATGCCATTTCAGTTAGATCACGATAAGATAGCGCGTAACGGCAATACGCAGTTTATATTTATTAACGGCCAATACTGCTTTAAAATACACACTTGAAGTACCTGATGCACGTGCCAGAGATTTTTTATTAAAAGACAAAGTATTGAATTTATATAGTCATGCCCACACATGTCTTTACAAATTTATTACTGGAACTGAATATCATGAACATAATGAATTAAACATTGATGTTTTTAAGCGTTTTTTAGATACCGTATCTAAGTATTCAGCACTAGCTTTACGAATAAAAGAGTTTGAGATTCATGAGGCAAATATTCGTGCCATAAACCATGTAAATAGTATTATAAAAATTACATGTCCCGCGCATGCTGGGCCTTTGTTTATTGCCCAGATAATAAGGCTAAAAAATCAAATACAGAGCATGGTTGGAAGGAATATGAAATAAAATATAGACAAATGCAAGAAATGTTCGCGAGACTTAAAAAGCTTGGAATAAATATAAATTTCAAAGTAGCCTCTGGCTACGCTGGCAAAAAAATAGAGCCATTGCCATCTACTTTAAGAAAACGCAGACCAACTCCGGGCGATTTTTAAAATAATGGTCCGTCAATAACCGTATCAACAGCTTGGTAAAAATCCAGTTGGCCAGCAAGTAAATATCTGAAAACGACCGCTAAGGCCGAATTAGAATCCATGTATGGAATGTCATATATGTTTTCTAGCATTAATTAGAACCACAGTCCTTTAATAATGGGAATCGCTCTGAGCTAAAATGACTTTTGACGATTATCATCCGGATGGATTAAATGGCACAGAGCAATTACTGTATTTTATCAAATTTGCAAGTTAGTGCACAATCATTAATTACGTCTTATTTTACAACGATGGCATACCTAATGATGTACGGATGTTTTTCTATCTCGGTGGTCATCTAAAGCTCTGCCTAGTCTGTAAGAGTTCAATATTGCTTTTTGGAAACTAGATTTTTGCAATCGGTAACTCATTCCAGTCTGTGGTGTATAGTTTTGATCGATGCTCGCTCATATTGCGCCAGTCTTTGGTTAGCCCATTGCTTGCAAATTGTAGGCTTTCTTTGCCGAACCTTTGATTAATAGTATCTACGATTGAAGTGAGCTTTTCCTCTTTTTCCAGTAGGGCATCTCCAAACAAATCAGTTTGGCGGCTATTAGCATGGCTCAAATCAGATAATATAATTCCGACCTTTTGGTATCTATAGCCATTGCGGAACATCAACTGAATGGCAGCTTTTGCTTTGGCGACTATCGTTGGAGTGTAGGATGTGGGAGTTGGAAGTTCTACATAATCTGAACTTTGATATACTGTGCCAGATTTGCCATGTAATCCAGTATGCATAAATACATGAAAGCCACCCGCTACAGAATTTTGTTTACGAAGCTTTTCACACGCTAAGCTTGCGTATGTGGATATAGCTTCCTGGAGCTTGGCTAACCCTGTCACTCTGAGCCCAAAAGAGCGAGAAACCATAATTTGCTTTCGGTTAGTGCTATTTCCAGAGAGGCTTATGCAGGAGTTACCCTTTAGTTCAGAAATTGTGCGTTGCAATGATATGTTGAATGTTTTACTCGCAGCTTGTTCTGAAAGTTTGGTTAAATCACTTGCGGTGGAAATCCCCATCTTGATTAATTTCTGATTTGTTTGTTTGCCGATTCCCCAAACATCACCAACTGCAAAATTTTGCAGAGCATCTTCAACCTTGGCTTTAGAACTTAAACTTAAAACCCTGCCTGGAATATTGCTTTTTTTTGCAATTTGGTTTGCAAGCTTTGCTAGTGTTTTGGTCGGAGCTATGCCTATTGATACAGGAATCCCTGTGCACTGCTCTATTTTGGAAACAAGCAATTTAGAGTTTTCGTGCGCATTATAACTATCATGCACGTTAGACAAGTTAATAAATGCTTCATCTATTGAATATACGCTGACATCTGGCATACAGCTCATAACAATACTCATGACCCTGGATGATAAATCTCCGTACAATGAAAAGTTAGAGGATAAAACGTTGATGCTGTGTTGTTTTACAAGGCCAGTAATTTTAAACATGGGGTCACCCATCGCTACACCGATTCTTTTGGCCTCATTAGAGCGTGATATAATGCAACCATCGTTATTTGATAGCACAATGACTGGCTTGTTAATTAATTTGGGTTTAAATACTCGTTCACAGGAGACATAAAAGTTGTTGCAATCAAGCAGGGCGAACATCGTGGACTGCATGAGTTACTACCCCCCATATTTGCATCTCTTCATTATTAGTTAAAATTATTTCTTGGTGTGAATCTCCGGGCAAACATAGATACATCTTTCCGTCCCTTATCTTCATCTGCCTAACTACAAATTCACCGTCTAACGTTGCAATAACAATAGAATTATTTCTTGGCATAAGGGACCTATCTATTATTAGCAAGTCTCCATTTGATATGCCAATGTCGCACATTGAATTACCGGCGGCCCTAAAGAAAAAGGTGGCTGCTGGATGCTTAACTAAATGGTTGTTTAAGTCGAGAGTGCCAGTGACAAAATCATCTGCTGCTGAGGAAAAATTGACAGTTGCGGCTGGCTTTATTTGCTGCAATCCCACACCATTTAGTTGTTCGTCTTTACTGTTCATAATTTCAGTATAGAGCAAAGAGGCAAGCAACTCAAGATTAAAAACCTGCTTTTATAGGCTGCAAATAGCGCACATGCACCCTCTTAATCATAAATTTAGCCCAATTTTACCCCCAGAGGTTGCCCCAAACGCCCGATTGGGCTATACTATATAGGTGGCAACAGATTATTTGGGGAAAATAAATGAGAACTGATTATAAAGGCACGGACAAAGAGGGCAGAATACGCCTAGGTAACCAGTATGCTAATATGCAGTGGCAAATAACTGAGCTAGAAAATGGGTCTGTTGTTCTTGTCCCTATGGTGCCAGTGACTGACGAAGAGGCTATAACCGCGTTTAACAAAGCGCTTCATGCTCATCGCAAAACAACTGATGCTCTACGATGAGAGTCATAACTGCTGAGCATATTATCGATTTTAATAGGCGCATTTGTTCAGACTACGGCAATGAACATTTCATTTTAAATAAAAGTTTAGTTGAATCGGCGGTAGGCGCTGCATTTTTTGATATGGAAGGTGTTGGTTATGTTCATGGCGAAATTCCAGAAATAGCCGCCGCATTATGCTTTAAAGAGGATTGTTGCAAAAACGTAAATTTTAGATCAAAATCAATACCTTTAGTTTGCCATGCTTATAACTTTTGATCTTGCCCATCTTATATTGGCTTGGTAACTTTACCTAATTTAGTGTATCTGTTAGAATCCTGAGCATGAAAAAATATCTTATAACTAGCGCTTTACCATACATAAATGGGATTAAGCATTTAGGGAATTTGGTAGGTTCTTTATTACCAGCCGATATTTATGCGCGTTATTTGCGTCAACGTGGTGAGCAAGTATTGTGTATTTGTGGTACAGATGATCATGGCGCACCAGCAGAAATTGCAGCACAACAGGCTGGCAAACCGGTGGCGCAATACTGCCAAGAGATGTATCAAATTCAGAAAAATATTTATGCCAAGTTTAATTTATCATTTGATTATTTTGGTAAAACTTCTACTCCTGCTAATGCTAAGTTAACGCAAGATATTTTTACAGCCCTGGACCAAAATGGCTACATTGTAGAGAAATCTATAGAGCAATACTATTCAGTGGCGGATAAAAGATTTTTAGCTGATAGACATATAGTTGGCACTTGCCCGAAATGTAATTATGCGCTAGCTCGTGGCGATCAATGTGATGGTTGTGGTGCGTTATTAGATCCTACAGAATTAAAAGAGCCGCGTTCTGCACTAAATCCACAAGATAAGTTAGAGCTAAGAAATACTAAACATCTATTCTTAGACTTACCAAAATTACAATCTAAAGTACGAGATTGGACTAATACTTTAGAAAATCCATCCAAGGTAGTATCAGGTATAATTCGTAAGTGGCTAGAGGAGGGATTGGAGCAGCGCTGCATAACTAGGGATTTAGATTGGGGTATTAAGGTACCTAAGCCTGGTTATGAAGATAAAGTGTTCTATGTTTGGTTTGATGCGCCTAATGGTTATATTAGTATAACTATGGACTGGGCGCATAGCATTAGTAAACCAGAAGCGTGGCAAGAGTGGTGGTTGACTGGAACAGAGGTGAATTGTACGCAATTTATGGCTAAAGATAATGTGCCATTTCATGCAGTCATGTGGCCGGCTATTTTATTAGGCACAGAGCAACCGTGGCATATGGTAGATTACATTAAAGGCTTTAATTGGTTAAATTATGCTGGCGGTAAGTTTTCTACTAGCCAAAAGCGTGGTGTATTTACAGATACGGCGTTAGAGTTATTTCCGGCAGATTATTGGCGTTACTATTTGATGGCTAATGTGCCTGAGTCTAGTGATGCAGATTTTAGTTTTGCTGACTTTGCCAATATAATTAACCATGATTTAGCGGATAGTTTGGGCAATTTTACTGCCAGGGTGCTAACTTTAGTTGCAAAATATTTTGCTAGTAAGGTTCCAGAACATAATGAGGACAATCTAGATCAGGATTTAGTACAAAGAACCGCAGAATTGTGCCTCAAGATTAACCAAGCGCATGCAGATTTGAAGTATCGCGAAGTAATTAGCAACATGCGTCTATTATGGGCATTAGGTAATGAATATATTACTAAACAAGAACCTTGGAAAGTAGTGAAACAAGATCCGCTTCGGGCTGGTTATATTTTGAGTAACTGTCTGCATTTATTAAGGATTTATGCCATCATAGCCTGGCCAATTATTCCTATTACTGCCGAGTATATTTTTGCTTTGGTATGTAAAGAATCTGCTCCATCCAAGATTCCTATGACAGCAGCGGCTGATTTCAATTGTTTGTCAATTGGTAATACTGTGGCCGAAAAAGTAACGTTATTTAACAAAATTGATACAGAAACAGTCAATGTATTAGAAGCGCGTTTTAGTGGCGTAACAGTTTGAAATGTGTTGCTGCTTGTTGTTGGGCGGTTTGCAAATAATTTTGTACTTGATCAAATTCTTGCATAATTTTGGTTCTTAATGGTAATAAGTTATTGCTCTTATCAGTTGGTATATACGCTGATAATGTCGTAGGTTTGTGTTTAGCCGTTATTGTCGAAGTGGTTTTTACTTTATATCCAATTAGATCGATCATTTTATATCCCAAATTCATGATACCGCCAGCAATATCCAATTGTTTGCTAAACTCATGCTCAAAATATTTGGTATGTTTTTTATTTTTAGTAATAAATTTTTCTAAAATATTTAATGTGGTGCGTAGGCGTGTAATATGATGTTTGCCTAGATTGCAAAATAGCTTGCAAGATTCATGTTTGGGGTCTGCATTATTTGTCGCAATATTAAAATCTCGTAGTAGCGTCACAGCGGCCATAATCTGCATCAATACCATGTCAACATTTACCCCAAATTCCGCATTAATTTCTTTAATTTTAGTTATCTCTTTAGCCTTAACATTTTCTATAGCAGCATGGACGTTTTGTCGGATTTTGGCAGGTATTTTCGCAAAATTATATTTTGTATAGTGTTCTCTAGTATCATTATTTTGTAAATCTAAAGAATTTAAAGATAGGCTATCTGCTAGTTTAGGAACTATCTTTAATTTGCTGGCATTTAAATATATATCAGTTAAAGAACTACAGTTTTTGAAATAATTAGCTGGTAGATGCTTTATAGGGTTATTACTAGCAGAGAAATAATGCAATGCAGCTGGTCGATCTGGCAGTTTGGGCAGTTCTCGTAAATTATTATTATCTAAAATTAATATGCGCAAAGAGTCGCAATCTTTAAAAATGTCGAACGGTATTTCAGTGATTTTGGTAGAGGATAGATCAATTCGCTCAATTCTTCCAGCTACTATATAATTAGCTGCGAAAGCTTTCCGTAGTTGTTGTAAATGTCTTTTGGTCAGAGGGGCACCGGATAGATCTATGCTTTTTTTGTTAAACACGCCGTTGTTTATTTCTCTAAGCATAGTATTGAAGTTTTGTTCAAATAATTCGTATTCTTTAAATAGTTTGTTATGCATTTTTATTTCTCTGATCCCAGTCTACTGTTTAAATATAGCACCTTGCTAAAATGTGTATATACTTAATCACTAATTTGATGGTTGGTTGCATATGCGCTCTTAGTTGTTTAGAGTCATAAAATATTTGTTAGTTTATTATTACGTCATTTAATTCTATACTTTTAATTGACATTTTATACTATTTGTGGAGAGTCTTGATTTGTCAAAAAACATCTTAAATTATCGAGCGTTTTCATTGGTTGAGTTGTTGGTGGTAGTTTCCGTTCTAGCTATTCTGGCTTCTATTGCTGTTCCTTCCTATAGAACATATTCAACACGCGCTGCGATTTCTAAAATACTTTTTGGTGGTGCAGGCGAAACAATAAAGAAAATGGTTGTATCTTATCACTCAAGAACTGGGAGTTTCCCTAATGCATATATGTTAGGACTTGGGTCAGTTAATTCGCAACATCAAGTAACAAACCCTACGAATTATGATAGTAAACTTAGCTCATTGTTTATAGATAGGAGCAGCAATAATTGCGCATATATTGTATTCGGTGTTCCAGGCACAAACTTAGGCCTATCAGCCGGGTCATTACAGGACGCAACAAATTGGGCAGGGACCACTGATGCCTTTACTCTGGAATTACTTATAACCTCAATCAATGGTGTAATGAAAACATATTGTGGCACTGTTGGTAATCGGGCAGCAGACTATAAATATCTACCATCAGAGTGCCAATATGGAGCTATAACTCCGTTCCCAACAAGTGGGTGTTAGTGTAATACTAATTAGACTATATATACTTGTTGTATTAAACTTAATAAAGATCTAAAGTTAGAAGGTGCTCCAGTGAAGATATTGAAAAAAGTATTTTTTAGTCTTTTTCTGTTAGTTTTTGCTTATATATTTTGTGCTTTATTTAACTATCTACCAGAGAGTTTGTCGCCACGTGTTTTATTTAAAGGTCAATATCAAAAAATTACGCATGCTTTACTCTCTGATTCTATATCGCAAAGCTCTACCGCCAAGATATCGAAGCAGGTTTATGATTTATTGAATAAACCAGCAAAAACTACTCCTACTAGCGAACAAACTACTACCATGCAGCAAGACGCTGTGGAACAAGATGAGCAAAAGCCTGCTAGTGCCGTAGATCGTGCTAAAGCAGCAGCCCAAGATTATGAAAATAAAATTAACCAACAAAAAGAAGCTTTAGATAGCTTATAAGCTTTAAGGCTTAATCTTTCCTAGAATGATTAAGCCTATACCTATAGCTAGTGATAGTCCGCCAGAGAGTGGCGAGAATTTTATAGCTTTATTCTCTCTGGTTGTTATTTTAATTGAACCAATTTTCACAATATCCGCAGCTGTATTGTAAGTGAATTCTTTATAACTTAGCGCATAGATTCCGAAAATAATTAATATCACTGCTACAATATTTAAGAAAGCTTTCATATAAATTCCGACATAATTACACCAATAAGATTTTAATGTATACTCTGGAGCAATTTCAATTAATTGTTTGGAAACTGATTAAGATGTTCAAAATAAGAAATTTGCTATTTAGCTTAATTGTAGTTTTATTTTCCTCTAGTCTATCTGCACAAATGAATTCATTGATTGTCGATCAGTACTGGTCACCTTATAGTGGTGCAGCCGCCAACACTTTTGTATTTAACTCTTACAAATATTTAGATGATAGATTTTTGCCTAGTAGTGAGCATAAGACTAGTTTTTTATGGGGTGTAGGACGTTTTGGTAAATGGTATGTAGACTCATTGTTGAGCAGTTTTTTATATGTCGCGCAACACGAATTTTTTGGTCATGGTTATCGGGCGCGTGAATTTGACTTTTCTTATGTTGGCTATGAAATCGGTATTGCTCATGGTTTTACCAGGTTTTACGCCAGTGAATACAACAATTTACTTTATACACAACAGGCGGCTTTTAATGCTGCTGGTATGGAAGCCACAACTATCATGTCGCAGCGGGTTAGGGATAATTTCTTTTTAGATGGGAAAATTGATCGTCGTGATGCAAATTTATTTTTCTTTAGCGCATACGATCAAATAAATTATATCTACGGTTCTTCAGATGAGAAAACAACGGTTGGTAATGATATAAATGGGTATGTAAACACGGTAAATAATTGGTATGGAAATAAAGTTTTGACTGTAAAAAAACTACGTAACAAAGACGTATGGGATTTGTTAGATCCTACTTTATACATGGCATTGTATACCCAAGTATGTTATGTAATTGACGGGGATTTTAACCAACCAATGTATATGTTTGATATTAAAAAATATAAATATTTACCAACGCCACGTTTATTATTATCACCATGGGGACCTGAATTTCAATTGCAAAATAACGTAGTGACCCCTAAAAATCAATTGTTACAAGTTAATCTTCGTTATGGTAAAACTTCGTTTATAAAATCATATGGTATAGATGTTCTTATGCGTCCAATCTATAAATATAAAGATTTTTCTTTTGGTAATAAACTATATTTATGGCGCCAACCAAAATTTTTAACTCAAAACTATGCTGCCGCCGTTGATAACGGTTTTGGTGTCGGTGAGTTTGTCAATGTTGAATATAACATCAAGGGTAAATACATGGCATATGCAGAATTGGGTTATAAAACTTCTGGCTATATTCAAGGTTATCCATTAGGCAATAGTACAGTTTGGCGTTTTGGTGCTGGTATCAGATTTTAATCGGTGTCGGGCATTACACAAGCAAGAGTAATGCCCGGGGTTGCTTTAATAATATATCGCAGGGGCACCATATTCATTGTTGCTGGAAGCACCTTTTTCTATGTAAAACACAAATAATACTATCGCCCCAACAACTGGCACTAAAACAAGTAAATAATGCCAACCGCTACGCCCAGTATCGTGTAATCGTCTTATTGACAGCGCTAGGCTGGGTATAAACATTACTAGTACAAAGAGGTTTAATATAATGGTGATAAAAAAGCTTACTTTGCCTTCATTCAAAGTCAAACTAGCAGCAATAGACATGCCTATAATTATAGCCAGGTTAATCAATTGGAAACACCAGAATTCCATACGGCTAGAGCGACCAGAAAATACAGCATATTTCTTCAACGGTTCTAAATACCAGTTCATGATTACTTCCCATCTTTAAATAGTTGTTTTGGTGAAGTATAGTCATTTTTTCTTAAAAAATGGGCGTAAATTGTATATACAGGCTGTTAGCTATGCCACAAATGTGTTAAAATCCGGCCTCATTTTTAGAGAATTCTAGATCATGGTCAGCAGAATAACGTTAAATACTATTGTAATTCCAAGTTTTTTTATGATTATGATCATATCTATTTCCAATCATTTGGTGGAAATACAGATCTCCCCATGGTTAACGTGGGGGGCTTTTTCATACCCATTTACCTTCTTAGTAACAGAATTAACCAATCGGTTTTATGGTCCAGAAGTGGCTCAAAGAGTAGTATACGTTGGTTTTGTGACAGCAATTTTATTGACGTTTAATTTTATGAATGAAAGGATTGCTACAGCCTCTTGTCTAGCTTTTCTAGTTGGGCAATTATTAGATATTTATGTATTCAACTATTTTAGAAACATGTCTTGGTGGGTAGCACCTGGAATTGCCTCTATAACAGCTTCATTGGTTGATACGTTGATTTTCTTTAGCGTAGCGTTTGGTGGCCAGCAAATAGAATGGGTTAGTTTAGCAATTGGCGATTTTATAGTAAAACTAGGTATGGATTTATGTTTATTGTTACCATTTAGATTCCTATTGATGCGGCAATGGTGGCATTCTTATCAATGAAAAATCTTGAATTAATAAAATCACAAAAAAATGCATAGAAATAATTTAAAAACGCTACTAAACGATTATCATCCGGTCATTGTCACAGAAATCCAAGCCAAGCAAGAGATGCTAGATTTTTTGTCTAGTAATACTAGGTGTTTTGAACGCAGTTTATGTGATGGTCACTTTACCGCTTCTAGCTGGTTAATGAATAAATCGCAGGATAAGTTCTTGCTTACTCATCATGCTAAGTTGAATATGTGGCTGCAATTAGGCGGACATTGTGATGGCGATAGCGATTTATTGCGAGTGGCATTAAAGGAGGCGAATGAAGAATCAGGTTTATTAGATATTGTGGCCGTGATGAGTGGGATTTTTGATTTGGATATACACCAAGTTCCAGCAAGAAAAGGGGAGCCAGCGCATTTGCATTATGACGTACGTTTTTTATTACAAGCGCGACAAGATACTCCTCTAATTGTCAGTAATGAATCACATAGTTTGCAGTGGTTTGGCATGGACATGTATTTATTACCCACTACAGAGCCAGCTATTTTACGCATGTTTAACAAATGGTTGGCATTTAGACAACAATGTGGTTTGCCGTCACGGGTTCTGGAATAATTCAGCTATTAACAAGACTCTATAGCATTAAGTAGCTACATGTTTTACAATCGTAGGTTGGTTACAGACAAATAAGTTATAGAGTTAACTATTATGGTGGGATACATTAACATTAGTTTAAAATGCAAATAAACAATAGCACAATAATTTCTTTTTTTTGGCATCATATTAAACCATACAAATGGTTATATCTGGTGATGTTAGCTGCCCCGGTACTTAGCGGCTTTACTCCGTTTGTATACAATTATTGCGTTAAATTGTTTTTAGATACAATGGAGAGTCATGCTGGAGCCTTAGATTATAGTGTTTTTATGTACCCTATAGTGCTATTTATTGCTAATCAGGTACTGATTGATATGATTTGGCGCAGTAGCGATATAGCGGAATGGAACGCTGAGCCTTATGTGCGGCGTGGGATAATTTTACAATCTTATGGTTATGTGCAAGATCAAGGCTATTCTTTTTTTCAAGATAATTTTACTGGGGCAATAAGTAGTAAAGTCAAAGGCATTTTGGATGGTTACGATAAATTTTGGTCAGAAATGCAAGCTGGGCTCATGTTAAGAGTTTGCAGAATTACGATTAATTTGATTGCGCTATTATTTGTTAATATCTACCTTGGTGCATTTATTGGTGTATGGATGGCAATCTACTTGCCATTGATATATAAGCTGTCTGTTACTTTAAATTCTTTGTCGTATGCTGACTCTGAAGCTCGGCATTCAGTAATTGGGCAAATTGCTGATAAACTGACGAATATACTATCAATTAAGGCATTTGCTGCCGGTAAAAGAGAATATGATTCCCTGGCGTTACAGATTGATGAGGATTTTATTCCTAAACAATTACGCATGTATCATCGCAGTTTTTGTATTCAAATAGTTAGTAGCATTCTGTATGTAATTTTCTTTGTGTTTGTAGTTCTGTTCATGGTGTACTTAAAAATTCATGATTATATAACTATAGGTGATTTCGCTTTAGTGTTTGGTTTATGTTTGATAACCATAGATGATTTGTGGCATACGACTGTTTCCTTGCAAGGGTTTTCTATGGCCATGGGGGATCTGAAAAGTTCACTATCTTTGTTGTATACTCCACAGCAAAATAAAGATTCTCCTACAGCAAAAGATCTAATAATTAAATCGCCGTCTATATCATTTAGCAATGTATATTTTAGTTATAATAATGATCAATATGTTTTTAAGGATTTGAATTTAAACATTCGTGCTGGGGAAAAAATTGGTTTGGTCGGACATTCTGGATCTGGCAAATCTACTTTGATTAATTTATTACTTAAATATTTCACTTGCTCTAGAGGCACTATTTGTATCGATGAGCAGAACGTATTCGATATTAAACAAAATTCATTACGCAACGATATTTCTGTAATTCCTCAGGATATAATGTTATTCCATAGGAATATTATGGAAAATATTAGATTCGGCAGTCCAGATGCAACAGATGCTGAAGTGATCAAAGCCAGTCAAGAAGCACATATTCATGAATATATCATGACTTTGCCAGAGCAATATAATACTTATGTAGGGGAAAGAGGGGTTAAACTATCTGGAGGACAACGGCAGAGATTAGCAATTGCTAGAGCAATTTTAAAAAATGCCCCAATCTTGATTTTAGATGAGGCAACTTCATCACTTGATAGTCATACCGAAAAACTAATTCAAGACAGCTTGAATGTTTTTATTGAAGATAAAACTAAAACTGTGCTTGCTGTGGCACATCGTTTATCAACCTTAAAACACATGGATAGGATTATTGTGTTAGATCAAGGCCGCATTGTTGAAGAAGGTACGCATGATCAATTATTAAACTTGAAAAATAGCCTTTATAAAAAATTGTGGGAATATCAAGAAATATAGTAATAACACACAGCTAGTTGTTTACTAGCTGTGTACAAGAATGGTATTAATTGCTTTTCTGAATAGTTTCGATAATCTGATCTGCTTGTTTCTCGCTAATCCACGTTTTGGTTAATTCTAACAACATGAAGCGTAGTTTGAAACGTTGCAGGTTTAAAGTTACATCTTTATATTTTTCCTTAACAGCATCATATTCAAAGCCAACAAAATCTATATTGTGATCTTGGCAATATTTTTCAACGGTTTGCAGATTTTCCATCATGTCATCAATAAAAACTATTTTCTTTGGTTTAATTTTTGCATATTGCAGGTATGCATCCAATGTTTCTCCTTTGGGGACACCGCAGGTAAAGATAATTCCATCTTCTGCGGCAGGAAAACATGCGTGCATGGTTTTGGCATGGTATTCACCAACATTGGGGATATAACGGTCCAATGCTCCAGCGCGGGAATCTTTATAATATTTGTCAAATACTATATCTAACTCTTTTAACTGTTGTACGCGCCATGCCTCTAAAGAAGGTATTACGCCGTAAGCGCCGGTGCCACTAGCCGTAAGACCTAATACTTTGTATCCCTTGGCTTTAATTTGATTGAAAACCTTAGCTGTATCTGGAGTCACTGTGTTGAACTTGTGAGCATTCATAATAATGCTGATGAAATATGGAATATCCTTGGATGAAGCTTTTTGATCTAACGTCGTTTTTAAAAGTTGTTTTCCTTCTGGTTTAAAATGTAACAAAAATATTTCATCATCCGGTATTATTAATACTAGATCTATGTCGAAAACTACCAAAGTATCTTTAGGTGAGGCAAAAATTTCGCGTTTTATAGTCTGTAGATCGGTAGTTTTTCTGATATCGCCGTATGCCAATGAGCATATAAGCACACCAATAAATATCCTAAGTATAAACATGTTATTCCTGTGGGTTTGCAGTTAATGGGAATAGTAATGATTGACTGAGATTTTAAACTAAGTTTAGGGGTGAGTAAATGTCATTCGCAGCATAAAGTTATTCAACTTTAAAATTTTAATGTTACCTATATTTATATATAGGTATTAACGTTTTAACTCGAAAATTATTATGTTATAACATAGCATTATTAAAGCCAATACTAGAATATAGCCATAAAAGATGACTGATATTATAGCCAATGTCTTCTTGTTTTTAACCGCTGAATACTTTTTAATGTCATTTATAATCTTTGGTTATATATGGCTTGATAGAGATGTATTTTTGCAAGCATTAAAAATCATGTTAATTGGCATGATTGTTAATACGGCGTTAAAAGTGACTTTTCAGGTGCCATTGGCATCATTCCTGAATAAAGAAGGATATGCCTTCCCTAGTGGGCACATGCAATTAGCCGGTACCTTTTTTGGTTGGTTGGCCTTTAGTTTTAGATCAATATGGTTAAGAGTATTAGTGGGTATAGCACTCATCGGTATTGGCATGGGCCTAGTGCATTTCGGTTACCATAATTATCATGATGTTATTGCCGCTATGTTTATTGCTGCGTTGCTAATCTATATTTACAATCAATTACTCACTAAACATAGGCATGTGGTAACACCAATAACACTAATTTTTACCAGCATACTAGTGGCATATATTTGTTACAGATTTAAACAAACACCAGCACATATATGGATGGCATATTATTCGTTGATTGGGTTAGTTATTGGTGAAAAACTATGCAAAAAAAACTATATGAACCATGGCTGGTGTAGGAAGGTATTAAATACCACTCTTTGTGTATTTATTTTAGCCATAACCACCATGGTTTTTTCCAGACATAACTTTACTAATGTTCCTGGTTATATACTAGATATTAAATCGTTGTTAATTGGAATCGGCATGCCATTTTTAGCGACTAAATCGCCTCAAAAACAGGATAAAATCTAAATTCAAACCTCGTGGTTTATGATTGGTCATAATATTTAAGTTGAAAGTCAATTTTTTAACAGAAAATATACTATAGCTTAATCATAACTAGAATAACTAACGAGATTACCAAAGTGTTTCTAACAATTAAAAAATCCATTGCAAAATTCTTATTTTCTACGTTTGTATTAGCTGTATTATCTGCTAATTGCTTAGCTGTTCAAGGTACGACGGTACCAATCTTGGTATATCACAATTTTGATAAAACTGCGTCTGGTAGTATGACAATTAGCGTTGCTAAATTCGAAGAGCAAATGCGTTGGTTGTATGAAAATGGCTATACGGTGATACCATTGCAAACTCTAGTCGATTATTTGCAGGGCGAAATAGCGTCTTTGCCGGAAAAAGCAGTGGTAATTACGGCCGATGATGGACGAAAATCAGTTTATACTTATATGTGGCCGATAGTAAATAAATATAATTTTCCAGTAACGTTATTCGTTTATCCTTCCGCTATTTCTAATGCCCCATATGCCATGACTTGGCAACAATTACGCGAATTACAAGATACTGGATTATTTGATGTGCAAGGGCACACATATTGGCATCCGAATTTTAAACAAGAAAAGAAACGCCTTTCTGCTGCAGCTTTTCAGCAATTGGTTGACGCACAGTTGACTGGAGCTAAAAAAATTATTGACCAAAAGATGGATAAAAAAATTACGCTATTAGCATGGCCGTTTGGTATTTATGATGATTATCTGGAGAAGGAAGCAGAAAAAGCTGGCTATACTATGACTTTTAGTATTGATGCTAGGCATGCTAGTAGCAAAGAAGGCGATTTGACGCAGCCACGCTATATGATCGTTGAACCTTGCAGTGATAAAACCTTTGCTGAAATTGTTAAAGGGATGCGTTACAAACATTAAAAGTTTGTTTTTATTACAGTTTATAGTAGAATTTGAATTATAGGGATATAGTTATCGGTGATACATAATTGTCTAAACAAGCATTGAATGAGAAAAACTGTGTGTCATGTATTGGATCTACGCCTGCTATTACAGAACAAGAGGCGGCTGTTATGCTCGCAGAGTTAGGTGTAGAATGGTCTATTAATGCTAAACAACATTTATATCGTGAATATCGCTGTAAAAATTTTTTATGCGCCATGGAATATGCTAATAAGATTGCTGTATTAGCAGAGCAACAACATCATCATCCTAATCTCACTATAACATGGGGGAAATGTCAAGTAGAGATATGGACTCATGCAATCAACGGTCTTAGTGAAAATGACTTTATTTTAGCAGCTAAAATCGAACAAACTATTAACAAGTCGTAGTTATTTTGTTAGCTATTAGTTATTTATAAAACAAAAACTGTATATTTATCACTAGTTGTGTTACCATGCGCTAGAATGTTTTCTATTGGTATTTTTTGTGTTTTTTTAGTATTGCTGTAGATTAGCGAGTTACAAAGATTATTTCTAGTATAATATTGTAAAAAAAGGAAAAAGGATGTTATCAGAAAAAGAACTGCATACTATGTGGGAAAATATACCTAAAGATTTTGCGGAATATAGGTATACCGCCCAAATTTTGCATATTTATTTTGAAAAAAAGCCAGAATATATTATAAAATTTTTGAACTTTGCTAAAAGAGCTAAGATTACATTAGATCCTTTGTTTTCCGGTAATAGAGATTCTAAGAACTATACTGCAGGTAAAACTGGTTATAACGAAGGGCAAAGAAATTTAGTTGTATTATTATTACATAAATTGATCGATCAACAATTTACCAAAGCTAAACCACAAGCTAAACCAAGCTATGATGCAAATATTGGTGCGCCAGGTGCTGGTAAAACTTATCTCTTAACGAAAAAATTTGCTATAAATGTATTAGAGGGAAAATTTGCGGAAAATGCGATAACTGTAGGGCCAGATTTAGTGGTAATGGATCAAATACCAGATTTCGTGAATGCATGTAAATTGCCTTTAGGGCCAGAGCGAACTGAAAGAATGCAGGAGGCATATTTATTATGGCGTGATGCCTCTAACTTTATTGCTAATTTTATGTTATGTATGGCAGTAACTGAACATTTAAATATCGTGCATGATAGCACACTGACCGCTGAAGCTGTTGCAGCTTTTTTAAAAGCAATTGCGCAACCAGATTTTTATGACGCAGAGTTTCATTATAATATGCGTGCCAATTTGCTTCTTGTAGATAAAACTTCTCGTTTGCAGGCACTAGAGTACAGAGCAAAACAAAAAGGTGGCTTTGCGTCAATAACACTCGAAGATGCGGATAAAAAAGGCCCGGCATTATATGCTAGGTTAGTGGACGATTCCTATACAGCATTTCAAGAATTAAAGATATATATTCGTAAACCAGGATACCATAATGATAATGGTGAAGATGTTCTAATTGCTGCGTTGAATGAAAAAGCTAATAAAATCCAACTTTTACCAGAACGTGAACAATATTTGTCAACTGTACGTAGTTATGCATTTAGCGAAAAGTTAAATACAGAAATATTAGAAAAGACCTTAAATACCATATATGCATGGAATACTCCGACAATAACAACAAAAATAAAAACAAAACCAAGACTGTAATTGTAATATTATTAATAGAGAAGGAGACTAACAATGATAGACTTGATTGAATTATTAGGCGTTAGCGCTGGATTGTGTACTTGCACAGCTTTTATCCCACAGATTAAAAAAATATTTACTACAAGATCGACCAAAGACATTTCTTTGAATATGTATATTATTTATTGTTGTGGTTTAATCCTGTGGACTACTTATGGTTTTTTGATTTCCTCATTTGCGGTAGTTTTGTCTAATATGCTCACCCTGTTATTGTCTGCTAGCATATTGGTAATGAAGTTACGTTGGGATGTCAGAACCTAACCGTTGTAAGAGATATAATTAGCGAATTGCAGAGAGGCAACTATGGAGTATAGAGTTTATATCAGTCCGGATTCTAAAAAAATTGAGAATTTGATTGTAATCTATCCAGGAATGGATAACTTGACAGTTCTTAGTTCAACGCAACCGCTGACATCTAATAATATAAACAAATATGACTTATTTGCAAAAATTACTGCCCAATTTATGGTGCCTGGTTCGGCAGTAATAGTAATAGAGTATCCGGCTCCACACGAATGGGGTACACCAATTAATTTTTCTGTTTTAACAGAGGGTATTGCTAGTACTTTAGGAGCAGCTTTAGATAAAATTAGAGCAGATAGTTTTGAGCTTTACATAAAAAGAATCGATCTTGGTGCGCATAGTTATGGAATCGTACCGTTATTTTGGTCGCTAGCAAACAATATTTATGAAAAGGTACTTGGTACTCATGCTAAATGTGAAAAAAATCTGCATTTATTAGAACCATATGGCCTTGCAGCTATTAGAGATGAAGAAAATACTCGTGCCTATAGAGATCAAGAAGTTGTTGCAGCAGCTCGTAAACGTTTTCATGGTATTGTTAGCGCGGAAAAACTATCTGAGGCGGCAAAGGAAGAGATTACATTATTAAGATCTTTTGATGTTAAAAATGTAAACATTATGTTTGGGATGCTTAATCCAATAGCTGAGGTGCATAATAGTTATGGTGCTATAGATCCCAAAGAAGCCCATATTAAAATAATGAAATTGGATGGTGTTGGTCATGGTGCTGGTTTGTTGGATATATTAAAGTCTCAATTAGATAAAAAATATGCGCCAGATTATGCATTGAAATCTTTTCAGATTTTGCTGAGTGCTTGGATATTTTCTTTACATGGCATTAAAAAAACTGATACACAGGAAGAAATAATGCATCTTGGACAAAATATTCAGAAAAAAATTGAAAGCTTATGCATAGAGGCAGGTATAATGGCATCTACTGATTCGCCGTCAACGCAGAAATTAAAATCTAAATTGTAATGCGTAGTGCTTATTTTATTCATAAGGGATATTTTTGTGAACATGATGTTAGTAAAAATCCATGAAGAATTAAGATCCTTACTGCCACCGACGTTGTTTTTCTTTGTAACATTGCATGTTGTAGCTTTAGTGAAATCCTTGATGTTAAAAGGCATGGGGATTTCTGGTGGCACATCCATGTCTTTATTGGTGGCATCAATAATCTTAGGCAAGGCTGTATTAATTGCCGATCTAATGCCGTTTATAAATTTATACCCTAATAAGCCGCTAATATATAATGTGATTTGGAAAACATTAATATACTTTTTGCTGTCAATAACAATTCATTATACGGAATTATTCTTAGAGGAGTGGTGGAAAACTGGTAGCGCACAGATTAGCTATCAACACATTAGTGCAGATATAGTGTGGCCAAGATTTTGGGCAGTACAAATTGTTTTAGCTGTTATGATTTTCACCTATTGCGCCATGCATGAATTAATTAAAGTCATAGGTCCGGATAAAATGAAACATATATTTTTTGGAAATAGTTGGCATTAATAAGTATCGGTTTTTAAATTTATAGAATAAAAGGACTATTAGTAATATGCGTGGCGCAATTCATGGTATATGGTTAGTAACACCAGGTGGGAAACTACACTCAGCAATAATTCCAAAATTGTCGGCATGGACGCCTGTTGCGGCAAAAGCCGATTTCCACGTTGTACTATGGTCTAATATAGACTTTTTAAAACCTGAAGAAATTTTGCATTTACAAAATGCTAATATAATCATAGGTAACCCTAGTGATTTCAAAAGTAGTCCACTGTATAAATACTATAATTATTTCCTAGAAAAAGGTTCTGCTGGCGATACTACAGCCTTAGCACTTGCATCAGATATTTTTCGCATGATTATTTTGGATTTTACCGCAGATGATAAATATTTTATTTATGTTGATCCCAACGATGTGGATTTTATTGGTTTAGAGAATAGCTTGCAAAATCTTGATTCACACATGCGAAATAATAAACTTGGCTATGCATTTCCAGTAGGTGCAGTGACGGAAAAATCCAATGTCTTTGAAATGCGTAATGATGTATTAATTGCATTAAAAACAAGAAACCCCAAATTTTTTAAAGATTATCTAATGGCATATTGGGCAAACTTGGAGGAAATATACAAAAGTTATGAAAAACCATCAACTGATGAACAAGCTAAATTCTTAGCCAATAGAATCTCAAATAGCACTTCAACTCTTTTTTTTAGACTAGAATCATTAAACGATAAGTCAATACAAATTTTTACGCAGTTTGCAGATTATAGTGAAAAATGTAAAGTTATAAACAGTAATTCATATTTAAATTATTTTCGTGTTATATCTCATGGCAATAGTTGGTTGCCAAATAGCAAGAAATTTGGAGTGCAAGATGAATTAGCAATCAGTGATAGACTTACTGAAAATTTAATATCGGCACAAAACAAATATATGAAAACTAAATTATCACAGCAATCTATAACGCCACAAACAAATATTTATGGAAGTAAATTTGCAATAATAGTTGGTTCTGCAACTATTTTGGGTGTTTTATTATTGGTTATATTGCGACGCGAAATTTTTAGAATTCGCTTCACTAAAAAAATATAATAGTAAATTACAAGTTATGAAACTAAAAATACGTTTCAATAAGTGTTAATACACCAATTGAAGGTACGCAAGCTACGATGGTTGACGCTATCGAGGCTACAGCTAAAACGTCGTCGAATTTGCCACAAGATGTAGATGACATTTTACATTATATAAAGGCTATAAATTATGGTTTAGAAAGATTAGTTGAGCTTTCATTAAGCACCAGGCTGATAAAAGAAATTCATAAAATACTTATGAGTGATGCTCGCGCTAAACATTTTTCTGATCCTGTTAATTTTAGATCATCACAAAATTGGATCGGCGGTACGTCTATCAATTCAGCATCATTTGTACCTCCACCGGTGGAAGAAATGAAAAGAGCTATGAGTGACTTGGAAAAGTTCTTTCACGATGAACGACTTGAAATAATTCCCATAATCAAAAGTGGATTAGCTCATGCTCAATTTGAGACTATTCACCCATTTTTAGATGGGAACGGTAGAACAGGGCGTATGCTAATAACCATGATGTTATGCTTAAGCAGGATGTTAGAGTATCCAGTATTGTTCTTGTCTTCTTACTTTAATAAATATAGGCAAAATTATTATGATGCTTTAAATAAATATCATAATAATGACATTGTTCCTTGGATAGAATTCTTTTTGGATGGAGTATGTACGACGGCTGTTGAAGCGATTGAAACAGCAAAAAAAATTAACATGTTACGCGAACAAGATCTTAAGAAAGTGCATTCTTTAGGAAAAACATCCTCTAAAGTAGCGGTTGATGTTTTGTTTCATTTGTTTAAAACGCCTGTTATTAATGTTGCTGGGATCATAAATATAACTGGTTATACTAGGCAAGGAGCACAAAAAGTTTTGGATAGATTAGTAGCATTGCATATTTTGAAGTTAAAAAATGATGATCAGAAGTATGATAGATCGTATATTTATAGCAGTTATGTTGAACTGTTCAGTTAATTTAATATTGTTTGTTGAACTTAAAGTAGTGTTCGACTTCATACTGGAAAAACAGTTCGTTCCGATCGGAATACTCACCCATTTATAAATCTGGCGATGTTGCTGAGGTTGGCTGTATGGCGCACACTCGCAGAAAGTGCTTTGACATTGCCGTATAAGTTTTACTAAAATCTTTAGACAGCTCAGCCTCAAGCTGCTCGATGGTTGGTAAGTTAGTCTTAATTTCTTTAGGTATAGCCTCTGTAAGCCTATATTCGGATAACCCTATGGGTTTACCCATATCACGTGTGGCATATTTAGCCAATACATTATTTTTGGATTTTCATAAGATTATACCAATAGATGACTGATCTGTTGGGTGCTTTACTAGATCATCTATAGCAGATAAGTAGAAGTTCATTTTACCTGCATATTCTAGCTTGAAATCCTTGTCTTTAAGTTCTATAACACAAAAGCACCGTAGTTTTAGATGGTAAAATAACAAATCTATATAGAAATCTTGACCGCCTTCCTCCAAATGGTATTGCCTGCCCACAAAAGCAAAACCTGCACCAAGCTCAAGCAGAAATTTTTCCATATGCGTGATCAAAGCTCGTTCCACTTCACGCTCATGTGTTTCATCTCCTACGTTCAAAAAGTCGAAAATATAAGGATCTTTGAGGACGCGATGTGCCAGCTCTGACTGTGGAGCTGGTAGCTTGGTTCGGAAGTTGGAAATGGTAGCCCCTTTGCGCTTATGTAGTCGCTGGCGCGAAATTAACCATTTATGATGAAAGAAAGGCTCTCTTTTAGTAGAATGTTGAAAGTGTTCAAAGCAATCATCATTTTTTAAAAAAAGGAGCCTTTAATCGATGAGTATCTGTGA
>JACCDN010680969.1_pt1 | contig 22149 bp, 19 predicted proteins | sample 7441691 | NCBI WGS metagenome assembly JACCDN01 (sample SAMN15323439, study PRJNA562643) | freshwater metagenome | isolation source: river surface water | place: USA:Blue River Watershed | collected 2017-08-16 | reverse complement strand
CCGAGGCGAAACCTTCGTCACCCGCAAAATCACACGCGGTTTAGCCAACATTGCCCAACGCTTAGAGCAATGCCTTTACAGGAGCAACCTAGACGCGCTGCGCGACTGGGGTCATGCCAAAGACTATGTTCGCATGCAGTGGATGATGTTGCAACAGCCACAAGCCGACGACTTCGTCATCGCCACAGGCGTGCAGTACAGCGTGCGCCAATTCATCCAATGGAGTGCCGAAGAACTGGGTATAACTTTGAAGTTTTCAGGCCAAGGCGTTGACGAAACGGCAACTGTGACAGCAATCAAAGGCGACAAAGCATCAGGTCTCAAAGTGGGCGACGTGGTTGTCAAGATCGACCCCCGCTACTTTCGTCCCACCGAGGTGGAAACACTGCTTGGCGACCCCTCCAAAGCAAAATCCAAGCTGGGCTGGACTCCTGAAATTACGGTGCAGCAAATGTGCGCCGAGATGGTTGCTGCCGATCTGGAAGCCGCCAAACAGCATGCGCTGCTCAAGGCCAACGGTTTCCAAGTGAACGTGAGCGTTGAATGAAAATCGCCATCGCAGGAACCGGTTACGTTGGCTTATCCTTGGCGGTGTTGCTGGCGCAGTGCAATGAAGTAGTGGCGCTGGACATCATTCCTGCGAAGGTGGACATGATAAACCAGCAGAAAAGTCCCATAAACGATGCGGAACTACAAGACTATCTGGCTCACAAGTCGCTGAATCTGCGCGCCACTCTTAGTAAAGAGGAAGCGTACACCGGGGCTGACTTTGTAATCATTGCAACACATACCAACTACGACCCCATTAGTAGCTGCTTTAACACTAGCTCAGTCGAGGAGGTGATTCACGATGTGATAGCCATCAACCCCAAGGCTTTGATGGTCATCAAATCTACCATCCCTGTGGGCTTTGTGGAAAAAGCCCGCCAGCAATACGGCACGCCCAACCTACTTTTCAGTCCCGAGTTTCTTCGCGAAGGTAAAGCCCTTCACGACAACCTCTACCCCAGCCGTATCGTGGTAGGAGAAGACAGCGTCAGAGCCCGAACGTTTGCTGGCCTGCTCCAGAACGCTGCCCTCACGCCCAATGTGCCCACTCTGTTCACCGGCCCAACTGAGGCCGAAGCCATCAAACTATTTGCCAACACCTACCTCGCCATGCGTGTGGCGTACTTTAACGAGTTGGACTCTTATGCAGCCACCCACGGGCTAAACACGCGACAGATCATCGACGGCGTATGCCTAGATCCGCGTATCGGTCAGCACTATAACAACCCGAGCTTTGGCTATGGTGGCTACTGTCTGCCCAAAGATACCAAGCAACTGCTGTCGAATTACGCCGATGTTCCGCAGAATCTCATTCAGGCCATCGTAAGTGCCAACAGCACGCGCAAAGACTTTATTGCCCAAGAGGTGGTGCAGCGCGCAAAAAAACAAGCTTCAGATAAGGGCCGTAAACCTGTAGTAGGTATCTACCGCCTAATCATGAAGGCAGGCAGCGACAACTTCCGCGCCAGCGCCATAATAGGTGTCATGAAGCGCATCAAGGATAGGGGTGTTGAAGTGATCGTCTACGAACCGGCTCTGCAGGCGTCGACCTTCCTCGACGCCTGCGTGCTGAAGGACTTGCCGTCTTTCGCACAAGAGGCAGATGTGATCATTGCTAACCGCAACACAAATGATCTCGCCGATGTCGCACACAAGGTTTACACCCGCGACCTGTTTGGGTCAGACTCATGAGCCGCGAAATAATTTTCTTGCGAGGCGGCGTAGGATTTCTTTTTCACGCCGCAACCGTCGTCGGGGTTGCCTAGCACTTATCGCGATCCACAAAAAACCGACAATTTAATCGCAAAGAGCCTGATTGTCCAAACCGTAATCAGCCATACTAAAACATAGCAAAGTGCAAGTGCCCCCTAAAAAAATACACGCCATACTTATTCGCATACTGCCAGCATTCATTAAGCGGCGTATAGAACATCATCCGAGTATGCTCAAAATACTGGACAACATCGGCTGGATGTTTTTCGACCAGATTCTTCGTATGGGCGTTGGGCTTCTAGTCGGCGTGTGGGTAGCCCGTTACCTTGGTCCGGAACAATTTGGCCTTATCAACTTTGCGCTTGCTTTTATTGGGATGTTTGGCACCTTAGCCACACTCGGTCTACAAAGCATTGTTGTGAGAGACTTATTACAAGACCCGGATAATGTCCAAATTACTCTCGGTACAGCAGCCATCCTGCACATCATTGCTGGATTAGTGTCCTACGTGCTCCTGCTCATTACGATTGCCTATTTTCGTGCGGACGACCCACTTGCCCGCAGCGTTGTCTCAATACTCGGTGCTTTATTGCTATTCAAGGCTAGCGATATTGCCGTGTATTGGTTTGAATCTCAGGTGCAATCAAAATATGTTGTGTGGGTGCAAAACAGTGTTTTTCTTCTCTTTTCGATGGTTAGGGTTGCGCTCATCCTGAATAAAGCCACTTTGACTACTTTCGTATGGCTTGCGTTTGCAGAAACGTTCATCGTGTCACTAATACTGGCAATCGTATTTAGCAGATTAGGGCAACCTTTAGCTACATTGAAAATAAATATCAAACGCGCCAAGGAAATGCTTAAAGATGGTTGGCCTCTTATCCTCACCTCGATTGCAATAATCATTTATATGAAGATCGATCAGATCATGCTCGGTGAGATGATTGGCGATCAAGCTGTTGGGATTTATTCTGCTGCAACTCGGGTTAGTGAGATCTGGTACTTCATTCCGATGGCAATAGTTCCTTCAGTTTTCCCTGCAATATTGGAGGCAAAAAGACATAGTGAAGCAGAGTACTATACGAAACTTCAGAGACTCTTTGACCTCATGGTCTGGATTTCAGTGAGCATTGCACTTCCAATGACATTCTTGTCGACTGAGATTATGACTATGCTATATGGGGATGCCTATGCTGAATCAGGGCCTGTTCTTTCAGTTCACATCTGGGCAGCTGTTTTTGTTTTCTTGGGTGTTGCGGGTGGCAAATGGTTTTTAGTTGAAAATTTACAGATAATAAGTTTTCAGCGTACCGCCCTAGGAGCAATTGCGAATATCATACTTAACCTCTTTCTGATACCAGAATATGGCCCCCTGGGGGCGGCATGGGCGACATTAATTTCATATGCAGTAGCTTCATTTTTGTCTGACGGATTTTATTCAAAATCAAGAGTGGTCTTTTATATGAAGATCAAGTCACTCAATCCGTTCAATATTATTTTGATGATTCGTGAACTAAGAAGGAACCGAACATAACAAATAGAATGAATATTCATTAGAAGAATGCTAACAATTCAATAGGCGAAGTCTCATATCACGAAATCAAATACCTTTCGTTTAAAATAAAGCAATTTCATATTATTCACTGACCCAATGCAATTGAACGCCCTACATACACTTCAGTTATTAGGGCTCTAGATGGGGTGTTTGGACTAACGAAAAAAAATTGGAATCGCCATAGGGAATAAATCATAGATTTATAATGATTTTGATCATACTCAGTCCCGCCATTCAGCTTTAATACTTAAGGGATTAAATTATGAGAAGCAACAAAAAAGACTGGCAGTTCGGCAATTGAAGTTCATCGTAGCCACACATGGATTTATTTGAAGTCAGATCCAAACAAGTGATTCGAAAAGTTCACAAAATATTTAAATATTTTACTTTAAATAATTATCGGTAGCTTTTTTATTTTTCTTTACAAGCCCCAATAATTTCGGACTAATCTTAAAAGATATTGAGTTTTACGACACATTTAATATGTGTTAATGATTACTAGACCTCTTTATTGTATACACTACTTGATGTTCTAAATTTTACCTCTTGCAGAGCTTAATATGATCAATGCATTTCTAATAAGCAGCTATTCTCCGCCTCGTCTTTGGGACAAGGCTAGGTCTCATCTAGCAAAGCTAGCAAGTACATACGGAAAGGAGATTCAAGAACTTCGAATCGGAGCTTTTCGCATCTGCTTAGTCGGAAGTGAATTTTCATATGATATTATTGATGCCTCTAACAAGTTAAGCATTATGTTAAGGCACTCTGGTAAAGAGATCTGGGATAGATTTCTAAAATTCGAGTTGTCAGTTGATAATTTAATTGTTGAAAACGACTATGCTGGATCAATCCCATTTTTCTACTCATCAAGGTGTGGCTTTGTCGCCTCTAATATCGAGCCATGTGTATTTCTTGCTAGTGACTCTTCATTGGAAGATGTTTCGCCAGAAAATATTTATGGTTTTTTAAAATACAGCCATTTCATCTGGGATGAAACCGCATGGAAGCATATTTTCCAAATGCTCCCGGATTCTGCCTATCATTTTGCATCAGATGGTGAAGTCAAAAAAAAGAAATATCTTGAAACTGTTAAAGCGTCAAATAACAGGGTCAATCTGTCAGACAGAGATGTGGGCGCACAACTGTATGAGCTTAACAGAAACTTGGTTACAAGAAGTCTCGAAATATACGATGAAATAATCTTGCCATTGAGTTCCGGCTACGACTCTAGAATGATTTTCGCAGTTCTTGCCAATGACTCAAAATTAGCCGAAAGGACGTATTGCTACACTTATGGATCCGAGGGGTCGATCGAAGTCGAGGCGGGACGAAGACTAAGCCGCTTGAAGAAAATAAAATGGCACCATATTGAGCTGCCTTGTAAATTTCTACAATCAAGATATACAAAAGAAATTGCTGACCTATTTGGCGCTTCTCTACACATGCACGGCATGTATCAAATAGAATTTTATGAGCAAATCAAGTCAAGATTCGGCATTAAAGATAGTTCAGTTCTAACGTCTGGCTTTATGACCGGCGTACCTGCCGGTCAACATAATGGTTTGCTGCAAATTGAAGATGCTAATTCGAGCCTTGTTCAAGCAATGAATCGATTTAGCCAAAGCAACACCTGGAGTGATGAGGGCCTTGCTAGCTTGCCGATATTCAACAATAAGAACTACAACGAAATAGCTGAATCACGCTTTAGAGAGGCTTTTGATCGCTTTGAGGGTGAAGTATTTCAAAAAGCAGTAATTTTTGATGTTTGGACACGACAAAGAAATTTCATCAGTTATTATCCAAGAACTCTTGAATGGTTAACGCCTGTCGTTAGTCCACACATGAATTCAGAGTATGCTAACTTTTTCATGTCACTTAACCGGGTACATTTATGGAACAGAAAAGCAGTTGAACTAATGTTTCTGCACAATTACCCTGATATTGCGCGTGTCGCGTCTAATAGTAATGGCATAGTTGCGCTTGGCAATAGATTTGAAACATCAATGTTTTTCATTTCAAGGGTTTTTGCAAAATTGGGAATTTTGAACTCGCTGCCAAGGCGATACAGGAATGCAGCATTCGACTTCGATACACAGGCAATCATAAACTCGCGTGAGGAGTCCTTTTTTCCATTACTTGCCGACTTAGAAAATTTAAAAAGTTTTGTCGATTCGTTCGGGGGCGAAATATTCTTCACTGACTGTTTTAAACGCGCCTTAAGCGGCGATACTAAAGCATACGCGCAGATTGTTGCCATACAATCCTTGGCTTTTAATGGCGTACTTAATAATAATTAATATATGAAAATCATTTTTGCTGGTGACCTTTGCGTATCTAGTCAAAACTTGCCTGATCTAGGTAATTCTATTGTAAATTTATTTGCATCAGCAGATATTATCTATGCAAACTTTGAAGGGCCCTTGATTCGGCCTGAAACTAGTGCAGCACCTAAGGCCGGCCCATCGATTTATCAAACAACGGGTGTGCTTAGTTTGCTTGAAAAATGTAATGTTACACATTTGACACTTGCAAATAATCACATCATGGATTATGGTGAGTCTGGACTTAGATATACCCTTGAAAAATTAAATAGATACAAAATACATGGAGCAGGACTCTCCCTAGACGATGCGTATAAGCCGATAATTCACGAACAAGAAGGTCAAAAAATAGCTCTTTTAGCCTTTGGAGAAGCCCAGTTTGGGGCATTGGAAATTGAGCTATCTAATAAAGCAGGGTTTGCGCGGGTTGATGTTCCATTGGCGCGTAAGGCTGTCATCGATGCGCGGTTAAAAGCAGACTGGGTGATCGTGCAAATACATGCGGGCCTCGAAATGGTCGAAATTCCATTGCCTGAATGGCGGGAGCGGTTTCGAGAGTTTATTGACCTTGGAGCTGATTTGGTGATTGGCCATCATCCGCATGTTTTACAGGGTTCTGAAATGTATAAAAACAAAATGATTCATTACAGCCTTGGTAATTTTTACATGGATGTAATGCTCAAACAAAAGGATCCAGGCTCCGGAGGAGTACTAGAGGTTTTGATCGAGGGTGAAGAACTTAAGTCGAAATTGATTCCCCTAAAGGTCACATCGACCAATATTGAAATCGACAATTCAGATTATGCAAAAGGTCATTATCATAATCTATGTGAAAAAATTAGCATTGACAGCGCATATCTTACAGAAGTAAATAGCATTTGCATGGAATTTTGGGAAAAGATTTATTCTGGATACTATGAATCTGCTTTAAATGGATTGGGTACGAATGAGCCAAGCCTTCTTAGTGTATGGAGAATTGCACGACGTTTATTAAGTTTCTTTATTCGTAGACGTTGGAATAACATGGCAAACGAGCTAATGCTTATTCATAACATAAAAATTGAATCCCATCGATGGGTAGTCGAGCGTGCTCTTTCGAATCGAGTTCTCAAATAATGACACCTCTTACACTCTTCGTATACGCTCGACCGGTCCATACTCAGCGTACTGTCGAAGCGCTGCTGAAGAACAATGGCGTTAACGAACACGACTTAATCGTCTATTCTGATGCCCCGCGCTCTGCAGACAAGGCACAAGCCGTGGCCGCTGTTCGGGAGTATTTGAAAACCATCACGGGTTTTCGTTCAGTCACTGTTCACCATCGTCCGCATAATTACGGTCTGGCCAAGTCTATTATCGAGGGAGTGACTGAAGTCTTGTCGCAATTTGAGCGAATTATCGTTCTGGAAGACGATATGGTCACTTCGCCGTACTTTTTAAGGTATACGAACGAGGCTCTTGATCGCTTTGCAGATGACGATCGTGTGATCAGTATTCATGGGTACGTCTATCCCGTTAAGCAAGCGCTGCCCGAGGCTTTTTTCCTGCGTGGTGCTGATTGTTGGGGCTGGGCGACCTGGAGCAGAGGTTGGGCACTGTTCAACCCCGACGGCCAGGTCTTGCTGAATGAGTTAAAGCGACAGAACTTAATCAAAGCTTTTGATTTCAATGGTACCTACGGTTATTCGCAGATGTTGGAATCTCAGATCAATGGCATCAATGACTCCTGGGCAATCCGCTGGTACGCCTCGGCATTTCTTGCTAACAAACTGACCTTGTATCCCGGAAGAAGTTTGGTGCATAACATTGGTAATGATAGTAGCGGTACGCATTGCGGAAGTAATTCCAACTTTGATGCAGAATTAAGCAGCTCGCCGATTAACTTAACAGAGATAGAGGTCAAGCCCTCCAAATCTGGTTTATCTGCGTTTGAACAATTTTTGAAACAGCCGAAAAGTAATCTAATCTCAAGGGTTGGCTATCAATTTATGCACGCCCTTAAGAAGGTGTTTGCATGAGTTCTATCAGACGACGGGTGAAAGACTGGTTACCCCCAGTGCTTTTGCGTGCAGTTCGACACAGGGAAGAAAACGGGATACGTTTTGAAGGAAATTACAAAACTTGGGAGGAGGCGGCAGCGCTGTGTACCGGTTACGATGCCAGACTAATACTTGACAAGGTTCTGGAAGCCACCCTCAAAGTAAAACATGGCGAGGCTGTTTTCGAACGTGATTCTGTACTTTTCGACGAAATTCAATACTCATGGCCCGTTACAGCAGCTTTAATGTGGGCTGCCGCGAGGAATAACGGCGAGCTACACGTGCTCGATTTTGGTGGGTCACTGGGAAGTAGTTATTTCCAAAATAGAAAGTTCTTATCGTCATTAAAAGCAGTGTCTTGGCATGTCGTAGAACAAGCACATTTCGTGGATAAGGGAAAGGCATTCATTGAGGACGATGTGATTAAATTTCATACATCCATTGATGAATCAGTCAAATCTGTATCGCCTAACGTGATATTGATTTCGAGTGTCGCGCAGTATTTACCAAATCCACAATGGTTATTCGATCAAATTAATTCAGTAGAGGCTGATATCCTATTATTTGATCGCACACCCTTTACTGTCGAGTTTGAAGATGCGATCTGCATACAGAATGTCCCAAGTGCAATTTATAAAGCCAGCTACCCGATGTGGTTGTTATCAAGAAATAACGTGCTTAGCAAATTGAGCAACTGGAAAGTACATGAAAGTTTCACCAGTGCTGAGGGGTATGTAATGTCAGAGGCCGGCTTAGAATTTGAGTTCTCTGGCTATATTTTGGAGCGTATTTATGTTTAAATATTTGTTTAGTTACTATCGACAGCAAATGTTCTTCCCTAGTTTTCTTGCATTATTTTTCAATCCTTTTTATTTCGCCAGAAAGAACCTAGCTTCAGCCATATCTGAATTATCAACCCATATTCATGGGCATTTGTTAGATGTTGGCTGTGGGACCAAACCTTATCGCTCATTGTTTAAGGTAGAACTTTACCGAGGGTTGGATATTGATTCTCCTGCTGCGAGAGAACGTGGGATGGCTGACGATTTATATGATGGTACATATTTTCCATATCAGAACGAATCTTTTGATTCTGCGCTATGCAACCAAGTGCTGGAGCACGTTTTTAATCCTGACCATTTTCTAACCGAAATCAATCGAGTTTTGAAACCTGGCGGTAAATTACTATTAACCGTTCCTTTTGTTTGGGACGAACACGAGCAACCTTATGATTACGCTCGTTACTCAAGCTTCGGTCTTAGTGCCTTACTAGAAAAAAATGGCTTTAAAATTATTAGTCACAAAAAACTGGCTGCAGACGCAACAATATTATTTCAACTTACTAATGCTTATCTTTTCAAGCTAAGTCAGCGTTGGCCAGGAATTTTGAAACTTTTATTCACCTGGACAGTTATGGCATCAGTTAATATTCTTGGACTTATTATCGGTAAGCTTTTGCCGACCAACCCTGATCTTTTCCTTGATCATGTTGTACTCGCGGAGAAGCAATCTTGAGTTCCTATAGCCAAAAGAAAATACTTATCACTGGAGGCTTAGGCTTCATCGGCTCTAATCTTGCACGTGCTTTAGTGTCCCAAGGCGCCTTAGTCACGTTGGTTGATAGCCTGATTCCGCAATACGGTGGCAATCTGTTCAACATTGAAGATATTCGCGACAAGGTGACAGTCAATGTTTGCGATGTACGAGACCCATTCGCCATGGCCTTCCTTTTGCAAGGCAAGGACTATTTATTCAATCTGGCGGGGCAGACCAGCCACATGGATTCCATGTCCGATCCACAGACCGATCTTGACATCAACGCCGCTGCGCAGCTTTCCATTTTAGAGGCTTGTCGCAAAACGAGTCCGGATATCAAGATTGTCTTTGCCAGTACCCGGCAACTATACGGCAAACCTAATTATCTCCCAGTCGATGAAAAGCACCCTATCTGTCCTGTAGACGTGAATGGCATCAATAAACTAGCGGGTGAGTGGTATCACCTACTGTACAACAACGTCTATGGCATTCGTGCCTGCGCACTTAGGCTAACAAATACCTACGGCCCCGGCATGCGCGTCAAGGATGCACGTCAAACCTTCCTGGGTATCTGGGTTCGCCTGCTGCTAGAAGGAAAACCAATCAAGGTGTTTGGTGATGGCTTGCAGTTACGTGATTTCAATTATGTTGATGATTGCGTTGAAGCCTTGTTACTGGCCGGCGCAAGCGATCAAGCAAACGGCAAGGTTTATAACTTGGGTAGCACTGAAGTTGTCGGCCTCAAGGCATTGGCCAAGATGATGGTGGAATTGGGATACGGGGGTACTTTTGAGTTGAATCCCTTCCCGCCTGAGCGCAAGGCTATCGATATTGGTGATTACTACAGCAACTTCAGCCTAATCACGCATGAATTGGGTTGGACTCCCAAAATCGACCTGCAGGAAGGCCTAAAGCGGACAATAGCTTACTACCAGGTTAATCAAGCACAGTACTGGCAGGATTGAACATTACTTAGGGACCACAAAGCCGTAGTGCCTGTTGCGACTTTTACAAATGACAAGGAACAAATGTGATTTTAATGAATGACTTCAATGCCGAACCAGCCGAATTGCGAGAATCAATGTTGGGCGCTGTTCGTAGGGTGCTCGAATCCGGTTGGTATGTCTTGGGCAACGAGGTCGCTGCCTTCGAAACGCAATGGGCGAAAGCCTGTGGTGTTGCGAACGGCGTCGGCGTGGGCAACGGCATGGATGCCATCGAGATCGCCCTTCGCAGTCTGAACATTGGTCCCGGCGACGAAGTTATTACCACACCAATGACCGCCTTTGCCACAGTGCTGGCAATATTGCGTGCTGGAGCCACGCCGGTACTCGCTGATATCGATCCGGAAACTGCCTTACTCTCACTCGAAAGCGCCCAGCGCTGCATTAGTCCCCAAACTAAAGCCGTTTTGCTAGTGCACTTGTACGGCCAAGTTCGCGCGATGTCGGCTTGGACAGCTTTCTGCGAAGCAGCAGGCATTCACCTTATTGAAGATTGTGCCCAGGCACACTTGGCAACTTGGCAACGTAAGGTCGCTGGTAGTTTCGGGACGGCTGGTGCATACAGTTTTTACCCCACAAAAAATCTCGGGGCCCCTGGCGATGCAGGCATGCTTGTCACCAACGCAACCGACTTAGCGGAACGTGCCTCCCGCTTGCGCAACTATGGCCAAAGCGTGCGCTACCACCATCCCGAATTAGGAATGAACAGCCGCCTCGACGAAATTCAAGCCGCCATGCTAGCCGAACGTCTGAAGTGGCTGCAGCAGTTCACCGAACAGCGTCGCCACATTGCTGCTGCCTATATTGCCGGCATCACGAACCCACTTGTATCTCAATTGGTTACCCCCGAAGAACCTACCGCTCATGTCTATCACTTATACGTCGTAACTTGCCCGCAGCGGGATGCGCTGCAAGCCCATTTACACTCTCAGGGGGTACAAGCCCTTATTCATTACCCAGTGCCTGTACATCAACAAATTCCCTGCCAAGCCCTTCGTCGTGATCCACAAGGCTTAAAAGCCAGTGAGAACCATGCTGCTCATTGCCTTTCCCTTCCCTGCCATCCAGCAATGACGGATCAAGACGTATTACATGTTATTAATTCAATTAATTCCTTCGAGAAATATTAATAATGCTTCATTTCGTTACGCTATTTGATATACTTTTTTTACCACAAGGTCTCGCTCTTCACATTTCAATGGAGCGACATATTAAAAACTATACCCTCTGGATTTTATGTGTCGATGATCAAGTATTTGATGCACTAACCACATTAAATCTATCGAATGTTAAGTTGCTGCAGCTAAGTAATCTTGAAACAGATGAGTTAATTCGGATTAAGCCAAACAGAAGTAAAGGTGAGTATTGTTGGACACTAACTCCTTTCGCACCATATTTTGTTTTTAATACAGACAAAACTATTCAAGAAGTAACTTATATTGATGCAGATATGTGGTTTAGGAAGCATCCAAAACCTATATTTGATGAATTTCACAACTCAGGGAAAAGCATCCTTATTACCGATCATTCTTATTCACCAGAATACGACCAGTCATCAACATCTGGTCAATATTGCGTACAGTTCATAATTTTCAAAAGATATTCAAGTGAGATTATTCGAAAAAAATGGGAGGAGCAATGCGTGGAATGGTGCTTCAACAAATTTGAAGATGATAAGTTTGGAGATCAAAAATATTTAGATGAATGGCCACTAAGCTACAGCGATCAAGTGCACATTTTGCATAATGTCGAACTTATTCTCGCGCCTTGGAATGCAACGCGCTTTCCATATGGCAATTCCATAATTTGGCATTTCCATGGTTTAAGATTGACCAATGACAACGGATACAATTTAAGTGGTTATGAGATTCCCTCAGTAACTATTAAGAACATATATGAGCCATACATCAAAGACATGGATAAGGCTCTATGCATTTTAAACCTACACAAAATCAAGATCCAGCCACAGTTGAAAGTGGAAAAAAAACAATTTAAATATTTCTTGAAAAAATTATATTTACAAATTAAAACCACTACCTTTAAGAGACATTACGATTAAATTACAATGAAATTGCTATCAATTATTACGGTTACAAGAAACAACAGCTCCGAGTTGTATAAAACCCTTCATAACGTTTCAAATATAATCAATGATGAATGTGAGCATATCATCATTGATGGTGCATCAACTGATGATACAAAAGAAGTAATCGAATCCAAATGGCCACACTTTATAAGGTTTTACTCAGAACCAGACTTAGGCATTTATGATGCGATGAATAAGGGCATCAGACTTTCTGATGCACAATGGTTACTTTTTCTAAATGCTGGTGACTTTTTATATGAAACTGATTTTCTGGGAATTCTAGAACTACTTAAAAATTCAAAGTCAGATTATATTTTTTTTCGACAATTTGAGGAAAATCATTACACAAAATTTAGTAATAGGCGTTTCTCTATGCCCACTTCACATCAAGCTCAAGTGTACAAAAAATCAATATTAGCACACAACATCTACAATATAAGTTATCGTGTTGGTGCTGATTATGATTTGTACAAACGATTAGTAAATAATATCAATATATTAGCTAGCAAATCTGAATTAGCTATCACTTACGTATCAACTCCAGGTTTTTCAAAAAATAATGAAGATGTATTGAAATTAGATTACTCCAAAATAATAAAGGAGCATGACGGCTTAGTATACTTTTACATATACAGATATATGATTGGTGATTTAATTCCAAATTTTATAAAAAAAATTATGCCTGGATTTATTAGATCAATTATTCGAAATGCCCTTAAATTATAATGAAAATATTATTCATTAGCCAATCTGACTTTGATGGAGGTGCATCATTAGCTGCACACAAATTAGCTCATACGCTGAAATCGAAGGGGGTTGATATCACGATGTTTGTCATGCAAAGTGATAATCATTCGGAATGGATTTTGAGTCCAAAAAGTTTAATGCAACAGATTATTGTGAAAATTTTTGGCCGTATTGAATCAGCATTGAATAAGACATTAACAACAAAAAAAAGTGGCTATTGGTCTTTCAACTTTCTCCCAAATCCACTCATTCGAAAAATTGATTTCAATTCTTACGATATAGTCCATATACACTGGATAGGAAAAAATACTTTATCTTTAAAGTTACTCAGTAAAATTGATACTAGAATTGTCTGGACACTGCACGATAGCTGGGTATTTACTGGAGGATGCCATCTTCCTTTGAATTGCACTAAATTTCGTGACGAATGTGATGAATGCCCTCAGCTGAATAAGTGTTTTCAAGATGTCGCTGTAATTCAACATGTTAAAAAGAAAAAACTGTTCGAAACTAAAAACATCACATGCATAGCGCCTAGCAGTTGGATGCGAACACAAGCAGAGTCAAGTCAGTTACTGAAAAATTTTAATATAGAGCTTATTCACAATGGTATATCAAGTCTTAATTTTGTCAGAGCCGATACAAATTTTTTCAAATTTAAAAATAAAATATCAGACGATGAAATTGTTATCGTTTTCGGAGGATATAACGCAGTACTAGATTTAAACAAAGGATTTATAAAACTCATTAATGCTATTAATATCCTTACTCAGAAAAACAAATCAAAAAAATATACTGTATTAACATTTGGCACGAGTGACACAACTCATCTCTCAAAACTTCCATTCAGATTAATAAATTTTAAAATTGTCCGCAATCAATCATTTTTAAATGAGATTTATAGTTGCGCCCATCTTACAGCCATACCTTCTTTTAGTGAATCATTTGGTCAAATGGCTGTTGAATCTCTATATTGCGGAACCCCTGTTGTTGCATTTAAAACATCCGGACTCATTGATATTATTGAACATAAATTAACTGGATATTTAGCGAAGCCTTATGATGAATTAGATTTTGCCACTGGAATTGATTATTTACAATCTCGAGCGAATGATAATCACATGCAAATTCAATGCCGTGATATTGCCGTTTCAAAATTTGACTTTAGCAAAATATCAGCAGAGCATATTCATCTTTACAATCGGCTGATTAACGAGAAATGAAATTCACAAGCATTATATTTTTAATAATATTTTTAATTCTTCCGTCACCTATTTTCCGTGCGTTTTTACCCTTAACTGAAACAAATTACACCATACTGTTCACCATTATATTATTAATAATTTTATCAAATAAGACTTATATTACGGAGTTAAAATTCGATGTTAAATTCTTCGGGTTTTTATTAATTGGCTCTATCGCTTCGAATATATCAAACTCGTATAGCCAACTTAACATACTGATTTTTTTCACATTATCTATATTTATATCAGCGAACTTATTAAAATTGATAGACCATGAAAATCTTGCGAATACAAGTCAAAAGATATGCTTTCTAATGATATTTTTTGCTTGGCTGGGTTTTTTCTTAACTTTATACAATCCTGAGCCAATTGGTTGCATTGTAAATCCTGACGGTCGTTTAAATTGCCTTTATTTTTCCACATTTTCAAATACTGACAATGTAGAATTTTGGAGAATGATTCGCCCTTCAGCCATTTTTGATGAGCCTGGGGCCTTTTCATTTTTTATAGTGCTGGTGGTAATCATGAATTTGCTGATACACCATAGAAACTCAAAACAAAACAAAATTAATATATTATTATTTAGTACTGGTATTATTACATTTTCGCTAACCCACTTCATTCTATTTTTAACTTACCTGTTAATTGCTAACGCAATATCTTTTAAAAGGATTGTAACTATTTTATCATTAGCCCTGTCCGTTATCTTGTTGGGGATTTTATATTTTGATAGCGACTCAATCATATATCAAAATTTTTTGTCAAGATTTACTTTTACTGATGACGGTAATTTAAGTGGTGATAATAGATCAAGTCAAATCAAAAACTTTTTCGAACTTTTAGATTACGACATATCCATATTAGGAGCAAACGAAAAATATAAAAATTTTCCTTACTTAATTACAGAAATTGATCAAAGTTCAAATCCATTCAGCATATGGTTTAATTACGGATTAGTTGCTTGGATACCTTATCTATTAATATTATCGTTTTTAGGTCTAAAAATATTCAATTCGAATACCTCAAAAAACACAAGAATATCATCTATATTGTTAATGCTTTTACTACTTCAGCGGCCTTATATTTTCTCTCCAATGTGGGGCATGTCAATTGCTTTTATCTTAACGATGATTTATAAATATTCAAAATATCAAACAAACCAAATGGCTTGTTTTCATTACAAATAAATAAAATTAACTCAACCCCAGCAATCCAAAAATCAATTACTTAGATTAATTTCAAAACTATTTTATTGAAAAATATGAAAACATTGGTTATTTCGGCAGTTAATCTAGTAGAAGGCGGCACCCTTCGAATTTTGATTGATAGCGTCAAGAGCGCCAGAAGTTCTCTACCTGATTGGCGCATAATTGTTTTGCTCAACAACTCTGAATTGATAGATACGCCGGGGATCGAGATACTTATTTTCCCTAAAATAAAATCCAGTTGGTTACGCCGCATTTATTTTGAGTGGTTTTATTGTCGAAAATTATCAAAAATACTTCATGCCGATTTATGGCTTTCACTTCACGATACTTCTCCATTTGTACATGCACGCCGTCAAGCTGTTTATTGCCATAACCCATCTCCTTTTTATGATATTAATATTTACGAAGCTTGGATTGAACCAATTTTTTTAATTTTCACCTTATTATACAAATTTATATACAGAATAAATATTTCCAGTAATTACTATGTCGTTGTTCAGCAGGATTGGATTCGAACTGAGTTCATCAATCGTTACCCTTGTAGATCGGTCATTGTGGCACGCCCTTCTATTAATATTGATATTCCTCCTAAATTAACTTTGAATAAGAAAAAAGATAAATTTATTTTTTTATATCCAGCACTTGCAAGAGTTTTTAAAAACTTTGAAGTTATTTGCGAGGCAGCCCAAAGATTACCTCCTTCTTTACAATCAAAAATTAAGATTTATTTGACAATCGATGGCACTGAGAATCGTTATGCCAAATCAATCATCAATCGCTATAAGCACATTCATTGTATTCAATTTATTGGGCGCCAAAATTGGGATAGTATTAAGAATCTATATGCAACTTGTGATGCAGTCTTATTCCCTTCTAGACTTGAAACTTGGGGACTTCCAATATCTGAATGCATGGCTTATAAAAAGCCTTTGCTAGTTGCAGATTTAGCTTATGCACGAGAAACAATAGGCAATTATGATAAGGTGTCATTCGTTCACCCTAAAGATGTTTTCGGTTGGGCTTCGAAAATGACACTATTAATTAATGACAATTTACAATTTGATGGAAATCAGAGAACTAATATTGATCAGCCTTACGCAGAAAAATGGGAAAATCTTTGGGAAATTCTTACTAATAATCTTTGACATTAGATTTGAAATGCCGAGTAGTAATTTTCAATTTAATATGTTCTATATATTTAGAGATCAAAGTTCAGAGACAGCCAGATCATGGTCGCGGTCTAACGCGTTGAGCTTGCGTCGGCGATTTTTATTTATTGAAAATTTCTAGATTTAGTTTATAATTATTTTATGTTTAGTGTTTGCATATCTATTGTTAGCCATGGCCACGGATCAATGGTTAGTGATTTAGTTGATCATCTTCTGACCTTTCCAGAGGTTGCTAAAATCGTAGTTACATTTAACATTCCTGAAGGCACAGCAATTACATGCAATGATAAGGTATCAATAGTTAAAAATAATTCTCCGAAGGGTTTTGGTGAGAATCATAATTTTGCATTTAAACAATGCAAGCAAGATTTGTTTTGCCCTTTAAATCCTGATATTGCATTCATAAATAACCCATTTCCAACTCTTTTAAATCATTTAATGCATGAAGATGTAGGTTTAGTAGCGCCTCGTATTGTTTCGCCATGCGGCAATATTGAAGATAGTTGGCGATATTTCCCTACACTATTCACAATACTAAAGAAAGTGTTTTTTAGCGATGATGGTCGTTTAAATATTTTGAATGATGTAGATACATTTTCCCCTGATTGGGTAGCAGGGATGTTTATGCTTTTTCGCTCTCGCGTCTATAGTGAAATTGGCGGCTTTGATGGACGATTTTTTCTTTATTACGAAGATGTTGATATTTGTGCAAGACTTCGCCAGAATCTTTATGAAATAGTAGCTTGCTCTTCAGTGTCTGTAATTCATGATGCTCGTAGAGATAGTCGTCGTAAATTCAGGCATCTCGTTTGGCACCTGTCTAGCATGTTTCGTTTTTTAATAAAATACCGTGGCTCAGTAACTCTACAAAAATAATTTGCATAATTTTTATGTATTTGAAGTAATTCACTATGCGTTTATTGCTAACTGGATCAAATGGTTTTGTTGGAAAGTCATTGCTTCAGGCAATGTCTGCCCTCTCTTATGAGATCGTTTGTCCCGCACGAAATCCTCTTGATTTATCTGGTTTTAATAATGATTTGATTCAGCCATGCCTTATTGGTAATATTAATCGAAATACCGATTGGTCACAGGCTTTATTAAATGTTGATACGGTTGTGCATTGCGCTGGGCGTGCGCATGTAATGGAAGAAAATTTAAAGGACTCACTTCCTCTATATCGAGAAGTAAATGTCGACGGAACCCTCCGTTTAGCCCAACAAGCTGTAAATTTTGGCGTCAAGCGTTTTGTATTTTTAAGTTCCATTAAAGTTAATGGAGAGCAAACATCGCCTGGAATTCCGTTTACAGAAACATCTACCCCTGCCCCGCAGGATAACTATGGTCGTTCAAAATTGGAGGGAGAATTAGCTCTGTTTGAGATTGCCTCTAATTCTAATATGGAGGTAGTAGTAATACGTCCCCCCTTGATTTATGGGTCTGGAATTAAAGGTAATTTTCTTAATTTAATTAAACTTGTACAAAGAAATATCCCACTCCCTTTAGGATCAGTCAATAATAAACGTTCCTTTGTGGCTTTACAAAATTTGGTTAGTCTTGTATTGTTATGTGCGGATCGTACTCGCTCTCCCTTAGCCGCTAATCAGGTTTTTCTAGTTTCAGATAATCATGATATTTCGACAACTACGTTGCTTAGATTGATAGCTGATGTAGGAGGCTACAAGATTCGACTTGTACCGTTTCCTTCTGAATTATTGTATCTATTTGCTACCCTTATCGGTCAGAGTTCTGTTGCGCAGAAAGTTCTAGGAGATTTGCAAGTAGATATTTCTAAAACACGTAATTTGTTAGGATGGAGCCCTGTCGTTAATATGGAGCAACAACTGTTAACAATGTTTGATGATTTTATTAATTTGTGAAATATTTTCAATAATTATGCCTAATTTTCATTATCTTTTTTGATATGTATTTTACGACTACTATATAACCGAGCATTTTACTAAGTTCATTTCTCGTATAATAACCTCATCCTTTCATCAAATCGATTTCAATCTTTATGGATACACTTAAATTAATCGGCCGCAATAATCCACTTTTTAATAATGATATTGATTCATGTAGCGATCAATTAAAGGAAATAATCAAAGGGTCAAGATTTTTAGTAATTGGAGGTGCAGGCTCGATTGGCCAGGCTGTTACACGTGAGATATTTAAACGTAGTCCTGCTGTTCTTCACGTTGTTGATATCAGTGAAAACAATATGGTTGAACTTGTGCGTGACTTACGTAGTACGTTAGGATACGAGCATGGTGAATTTAAAACTTTCGCTTTAGATTGTGGTAGCTTGGAATTCAATGCACTTCTTGCAGCTGAAGGACCGTATGATTTTATTTTTAACCTATCAGCCCTTAAACACGTTAGAAGTGAAAAGGATCCCTTTACTCTCATGAGGATGGTTCAGGTTAATATAATTAACACACTTTCTACTTTAAAATATGCAAGAGATACAAGTGCTAGAAATTATTTCTGCGTTTCAACTGATAAAGCTGCAAACCCGGTAAACATGATGGGTGCAAGCAAGCGAATTATGGAAATGTTCTTAATGCGAGAAAGCTTAAGCCAGGCTATCTCCATGGCGCGCTTTGCAAATGTCGCATTTTCTGATGGCTCTTTGTTACACGGATTCAACCTACGTTTCACCAAAAAGCAGCCGATTTCAGCCCCCAATGACGTACGCCGTTATTTTGTGACACCTCAGGAATCAGGTGAGCTTTGTCTATTGTCTGGATTGCTTGGGGAAAATCGCGATATTTTTTTTCCTAAGTTAAATGAAGATTTACATTTGATTACTTTCTCAGAAATAGCAACCCGTTTTCTAAACTCACAGGGTTATGAAGCATACGAATGCGAATCTGAGAATGAAGCACGTAGTCGCGTTGATGAATTAATCGCTGATAAGCGATGGCCATGCTATTTTTTCAAAAGCGACACCACTGGCGAAAAAGATTTCGAGGAATTTTTCACTAAACAAGAAGATCTTGACATGACTCGTTTTAACAGTGTAGGCGTAATTCAAAATAATCCTACTTTCGATTCAACTAAACTAGATTTTTTCCTTCACAGTATTGAAACTTTTAGAGCTCAAAGTAATTGGACAAAGTCAGATCTAATTAAACTCTTTCACTTTATGATTCCTGATTTTAATCATAAAGAAACTGGAAAATATTTAGATCAAAAAATGTGAGGGTATTATGCAGCGTTTTTTCGACATCATATTCTCATTTCTAGCTCTTTTAGCTCTATCGCCACTTTTGCTACCGATTTGTATTTTTCTCAGACTAACTGGCGAAGGTGAAGTTTTTTATTTACAAGAACGAATTGGAAAAAACAATCAAACATTTAATCTTTACAAATTTGCCACTATGCTAAAGGCCAGCCCATCAATGGGAACGGGTACTGTGACAGTAAAAAATGATCCGCGCATATTGCCAGCTGGTAATTTCCTACGCAAAACAAAAATTAATGAACTTCCTCAGTTGCTTAATATCTTTTTAGGCGATATGAGCGTTATCGGCCCTCGACCACTTACGTATCAAACCTTCAGTGCATACTCCTCTGATACGCAGAGAATACTTGGCCAGGTTAGGCCTGGTCTTTCCGGGATAGGATCAATCATATTTCGCGGGGAAGAAGACATACTTGCTGGCGTTAATAGTTCCCTTGAATTTTATAAAAACACAATTGCTCCCTATAAAGGAGCCTTGGAGACTTGGTTTGTTCACAATCAATCTCTGCAAAACTACTTTAAAGCTATTTTTATAACTATTCATGTTGTTATTCTGCCAAATAGTCAAATTGCATGGCGTGCTTTCAAAAATTTACCCATTCCTCCAGATGAATTAAAAGTAGCCTTAAAATTTTCTAGTATAAAAACTTGATTATACGCAGTAATCAATAAGAACGTTAATTACTGATATCGAACTTACTTTAAAAGCAACTTCGGAGTTGCAAACCTGACCAGCTTTGTGTACATCAGCACATAAATAGCTGCAAAAACAAACATAAAACAAAGCAGTGCAGTGGTGCTATCAGCAAACTCATAGGCAACAACCGCATTAACAATGGTAAACATCCAAATGTAAGGCGCCACCTTGTAGTTGCTACTTACCACCCGCCTAAACAACAATGTATGCAAATGCAAACTATCCGGGTGCCCCACAGGGTGAGAGCGAACAAACTTACGCCGGTACATGCTAAAAAGTGTTTCAACAATAGGGTACAGGCCAACCAACAGAGGTGCCATAGGAGAAAAGTTGGTGCAACGGTTAACAATGAGAAGCCCCAACTCAATGACCCAAAAGCCCAATATATAAGCACCAGCGTCGCCTAAGAAAATTTTGCCCAGTGGCCAATTCCAAAAGAAAAAACCCATGACCACAGCAAATGTCATCAAACACAGATTAACCATCACCCAATCAGCTGCTTGATGCGCCAAAGCTGCCAACCCTAAAAGCACCAAAGCCATGGTGCCGCTGGCCAAGCCGTGAAAACCATCAATGATATTGGTGGCATTGATAAAGCCTGACACCACCAATACAGTCAGCCCGAAGAAAATGGGCTGAATTTGTAAAAGATAGTCAATCCAGCCAATGTCTGTGCGGCTGACGCCTACATCGAGCACAAACAAAACGAACAGAGCCGAAGCCATAGCAAGCACCAAGCGTGTGCCAGGCGACACCCTGTGGGTGAGGTCTTCAATCAACCCTCCAGCAAACACAGGAATGCTTGCAATCAACAACCAACCGCTCAGAGATGCAACTTCTGGCATGGTTTTAACGGCCAATGCAATTGACGCAAACAAGCCTACGATAAGCCCCATGCCACCCAACCGAGAAGTGGTTTGGGTATGAAACTTTTGCACTCCCTCATCTTTGTCGTGTCCAAAGCTGTGCATCATTGAAAAATAGCGCACTAAGCCAGTGGCCAAGAAGGTAACTACAAAGGCAGCAACAATCGTCCAAAAAGCAGGCCAGTTCAACATTGGACAGTATTTTATTTCTTTGCATGTTCGCGAATCGACGCGATCAATCGGTGTAAGTTGGCCTCTATAGAAGCGACGTCACCCCGATCATAGTCGCCTACATCGGTGTTGAGGCCATGGCGAATGGTGGGGTATAGGCCATAACCAGGCTCGATGTAATTGTCTTTTTCTCCAACCTTTGTTTCTAGACCAACTGGGTACTGGTCTCGGCCACGTAGGGTGACAGGCCCGATAGTATAAGACTGGCTTGGACCAATGGGCAAAGTGATGCTAAAGCCTGCAAAGGCGCGCTTGTTGGGTGTCTGAAAATTACCAGGACCGGTTTTGCGGTAAAAAATTCGAATGCGGTTGTCGCCAAAGGTGTGGCTAGACATGATTTGGTAGCCATCATCGTTGTTCAAAAACCGACCTCTGGTCATGGAAAGTGCCCAAAACCCAGGGCGAACTGCATATCTGGCTGTGATGAAAGAAGGGTTCAGT
>JACCDN010384734.1_pt1 | contig 22154 bp, 16 predicted proteins | sample 7441691 | NCBI WGS metagenome assembly JACCDN01 (sample SAMN15323439, study PRJNA562643) | freshwater metagenome | isolation source: river surface water | place: USA:Blue River Watershed | collected 2017-08-16 | reverse complement strand
GTCTTGGCGGAGACCGAGGGATTCGAACCCTCGATACAGGTTTAAGCCCGTATGCTTCCTTAGCAGGGAAGTGCCTTCGACCACTCGGCCAGGTCTCCATTTGCGGACGGGCTCAAAATCCCCGCTTGGCAAAAACGAAATTGTATCTTTCGGGGACTGTTTGGTCAAACCGGGGGCCCTCGCCCCCCGGAAATCAGCCCTGTTCGAGGCCAAAGGCCTTGTGCAGCGCGCGTACCGCGAGCTCCATGTACTTCTCGTCGATCAGCACCGAGATCTTGATCTCGGAGGTCGAGATCATCTGGATGTTGACATTCTCTTCCGACAACGTGCGGAACATCTGCGATGCGATGCCAACGTGGCTGCGCATGCCGACACCGACGACGGACACTTTCGACACCTTGTTGTCGCCGGTGACGCTGGCGGCGCCGAGTGCGCCCTTTGCACCTTCGATCACTTTCAGCGCCTTCTCGTAGTCTGCGCGCGGCACGGTGAAGGTGAAGTCGGTCTTGCCGTCATGCGACACGTTCTGGATGATCATGTCGACCTCGATGTTCGCATCGGCGACCGGGCCCAGGATCTGGAATGCGATGCCTGGTTTGTCCGGCACACCCATCACGGTGATCTTGGCTTCGTCGCGGCTGAAGGCTATGCCGGTGATGGTGGCTTGTTCCATGTTGGTGTCTTCCTCAAACGAAATCAGGGTGCCGGAAGTCGCTTCTTCTTCCAGCGGCATCAGCGGGTCGGTCAGCGAGGACAGCACGCGCGTCGGCATACGGTAGTTGCCAGCAAATTCGACCGAGCGGATCTGCAAGACCTTGGAGCCCAGCGATGCCATCTCGAGCATTTCCTCGAAGGTGACGGTCTTCAGGCGGCGCGCTTCGGATACCACGCGCGGGTCGGTGGTGTACACGCCATCGACGTCGGTGTAAATCAGGCACTCGGCAGCCTTCAATGCAGCGGCAACCGCAACGGCCGACGTATCCGAACCACCGCGACCGAGGGTGGTGATGTTGCCCTTGTCGTCGATGCCCTGGAAGCCGGTGATGATCACGATGCGGCCGGCGTCGAGATCCTTGCGCACCTTCTTGTCGTCGATCGACTGGATACGCGCCTTGGTGTAGGCGCTGTCGGTAACAACCGGTACTTGCCAACCGGTGTAGGAGACTGCGTCCTTGCCGATCGACTGCAAAGCGATGGCCAGCAGCGCGACGGATGCCTGTTCGCCGGTAGAAGCGAGCATGTCGAGTTCGCGCGGGTCAGGCGTGCCGGTGAGTTCTTTCGCGAGGCCGAGCAAGCGATTGGTTTCGCCGGACATCGCAGACGGGACGACCACGATCTGGTGGCCGGCGTCATGCCATTTGGCGACGCGGCGCGCGACATTCTTGATGCGCTCGGTCGAGCCCATCGACGTGCCGCCGTATTTGTGAACGATTAAGGCCATTTTTGGACGGGAATGTGCAGCTAAACAAACCCGCTATTTTACATGGTGCAATGCAGAAAGCCAATGGACCCGGATTGCTTTGTTACTGATGAGGCAACGTGTTGCGTGGCTCGGGCTTCAAGCCCCTGCCTCGCCAATCGGCTCAAATGCTGATCTCGAACTCGGTCGCCTTCACGATGGGGCGGACCTGGTTTTTTTCTCGCCGCATCTCGACGATGCCGTAATTGGACATGGTCTTGAGCGTGCGCGACAAGTTGCCGGGCTTGCGGCCGGTGAGCTCGGCCAATGATGAGATCGATTCCGGATGCGTCTCGTGGATAACCCGCAGCAGCGCCCTGTTCTCGTCGCTCAGCACCTCGGCCAGCGAGCGCATCGATGTGAACCAGACCTTGGGATCTGAAGGCCGCGGACGCAGTTCGCCACGCGCGATGGCCAACATTCTCGCCCGTATCGCTTCCTGCGGCATGATGCCTATACGGATTGCCTTCATGATTTCCTCACTCGCGCCAGCACCTTGTCGACCTCCGCAAAGAAATCAGACAATAACTGCCATGCACTCTGAAATTCGTAATGCTCCGGAACGGTGGACGCATAGCGGTGGACATGATCGAACGGATGCCGGCCACCTGCATACCTGAACTTGCCGGGCCGTCGAACGGGGTGGGCATTGTCGTAGCCAAGGATGCGATCGCCGTAGGGCTCGTGCAGCGACAGCGAGTAACGTATGCCGTGGGGTATGCCCTCAGAGGGCTGCACCTGCCACGCCTTGATCTTGATCCAATAGCCTGCCTCCTGGTCGATGAGCTGACCATGCAAGTCCAGCAGCGTCTCTATCCCGGTGTCCGCGTCCATGACGCAGAGTATCAACCGTTGATATAGTGTGCCAGCTTCGGACGCAGGGCGCAATCAAGCGTACGACAGGATGACGTTCGAACCGACGAAACTCAAACAGGATCGGTGGACGGCAACAACTGCCACGCCAGCCGGATCCCGCCGGCACGGTTGGCGAGCCGCACATCGTTGCCTAGTCCGGCGGCAAATGCCAGCTGGTCACCGATATAGATCAAGGGCAGCCACGGCCGGGTTCGTGCTGGCAGATCGGCTTCCTGAAAAAGATTTTTCAGTGTTCGCGACGGTCGATGCGCATCCAGCTTCAGGCGCTCGCTGCCCGCGCGGCGCACGATGCGTATTGGATGTTCGGATAAAAGCGCAGGATCGATACCGATCTCGACGCCCTGCTCCAGTGACAGCGTGCCATGCCACGACGGGACAGCAATTTCCCGCTCGCCGTGCCACGCAACGATCAGTTCGTCGGTCGGTGGCTCACCGATCAGGAAAGCCGGCGCCACACTGACCAGCCCGCGCTGACGAAGCACGGTAAGCCCTGAAATCTCCAGCGCCGGGTGCGCGTCTGCCTTTCCGTGCAAAATTTGCTCGCGCAGCTGCCTCAGTTGCGCCTCACTGGGCGCCTGCGCTGCACCTTGTCGCCGCAGCCAGTAGCGCAGCAGATTGTCTACGCGTTCACCTGATAGTGCCTGCAACGACGCGACAATCAGCGCCCCGCCTTGGGTAGATGCTGCGAGGTCGATCGAGGCCAGTTCGTCCAGCAGGCGCTGTGCAGACTGCAGGTGGCGAGCACTACGGCTGACGGTGGTAGCGAAGCCAGGGAAATGTTCTTCGATCACAGGCGCTATGCGCTGACGGATCGCATTGCGGCGGTAGCGCGTGTCGCTATTGGACTCATCATCAATGTGCACGATCGCATGTTCGCGTGCATATTGTTCGAGTTCGGTACGGGAGCAGTCGAGCAAGGGACGCAGCACGGCGATGCCCTCGCCCAGCAACTCATGATCGTCATGCAGCGCTGCCATTCCACCCAGACCTCGCAAGCCCGCACCGCGGAACAACTGCAGCAACACTGTCTCGGCCTGGTCGTCCTGGTGGTGCGCGGTCAACAGCAGCGCGACCTGGTGCTGCGTGCACATCGCGGCCAGCGCGTCATAGCGTGCCAGTCGTGCCGCCTGTTCCGTGCCGTGATCGGCGATGTCCTGCACCACCACTTCGCGCGCATCGAAATGCACGCCCAGTGCCGCGGCCTGATCACGGCAATGCGCGAGCCATTGTCCGGCATTCGGGCTCAATCCGTGATGAACGTGTAATGCGTAGAGATCAATGCCGGCGTTGCGACAATGTTGTGCGGCGAGGTGCAGCAATACGGAGGAATCGAGGCCGCCGCTGTACGCAACAGCGATACGCGGCCTTGCATCGGATTGACCGGGAACGCCAGAAACGACAACGCGCGCGGGAATTGCTTCCAGCGCGCGCGTGAAGGCCGCCTCGACTCGGGTCGCGCGCTTACTCAGCGGCGTTGAGTTCCTTGAACTTCCCATAGCTCATCAGCTTCTCATGACGCGCCGCGAGCAGGTCCTTGGTCTTCACGCCTTCGAACTGGCGCAAGGTGTCGGCCAGCGCGCGCTTGAGCAGCACGGCCATTTGCTTCGGATCGCGATGCGCGCCACCGAGGGGTTCGTTGACGATCTTGTCGACCAGGTTCAGCGCCTTCAGGCGGTGCGCGGTCAGGCCCAGCGCTTCGGCAGCGTCGGACGCGCGCTCGGCGGTCTTCCACAGGATGGACGCACAGCCTTCCGGCGAGATCACCGAGTAGGTGGCGTACTGCAGCATCAGCACTGCATCGCCCACCGCAATCGCCAGCGCGCCGCCGGAGCCGCCTTCGCCGATGATGGTCGCGATCAGGGGCACTTTCAGCTCGGCCATTGCATACAGGTTGTGGCCGATCGCTTCGGACTGGCCGCGCTCTTCCGCATCGATGCCGGGGAAGGCACCCGGTGTGTCGACAAACGTGAATACCGGCAGATTGAATTTCTCGGCGACCTTCATCAGGCGCATCGCTTTGCGATAGCCCTCGGGCTTGGGCATGCCGAAATTGCGCATCGCGCGCTCTTTGGTATCGCGGCCTTTCTGATGGCCGATGACCATGCAAGCCTTGCCGTTGAAACGCGCGAGACCACCGACAATGGACTGATCGTCCGCGTAGCTGCGGTCGCCATGCAGTTCATGGAAGTCGGTGAAGATCTCGTTCACGTAATCCATCGTGTACGGACGCTGCGGATGGCGTGCGATCTGCGAGACTTGCCAGGGCGTGAGCTTCGCGTAGATGTCCTTGGTCAGCTGCTGGCTTTTCTGCGACAGGCGATCGATTTCTTCGGTGATGTCGACCGCAGAGTCTTCCTGCACGAAGCGCAGTTCTTCAATCTTGGACTCCAGCTCGGCAATGGGTTGCTCGAAGCTGAGGAAGGTGGTTTTGCTCACGGTAACTCCTTGTTATCCTGGCAACGCAGGGCAACTCGTGGCCGCCGGCGCCAAGGATAGTGTCTATCTTGCATCAAGTAAATCAATATTCTACCGGCACGGGGTCGAGGCTGCGCCACAAATACCAGGTGGCGACGGTGCGCCAGGGTTCCCAATTGGCAGACACCTCACGGGCATCGCTGCGCGACACCGGCTCGCCGGAGAAGTAATTGATGCTGATGCCCTTCAGCAGGCCGAGATCGTCGAGTGGCAGGATATTCGGCCTTAGCAAATTGAAAATCAGGAACATTTCGGCGGTCCAGCGGCCAATGCCGCGAATCTGCACCAGTTCAGCGATCACGGCCTCGTCATCCATCGACGACCAGTCCTTCTCATGCACGCTGCCATCACGGAAATGCAGCGCAAGGTCGGTGATGTATTCGGCTTTGCGTTTGGAGAGCCCGCACGCCTGCAGCTTCGGGATACCCAGCTTCTGCATCGCCGCCGGCGTCATTTTCGGGCAGGCCACCAGCAGGCGCTCCCAGACCGATTGCGCGGCCTTCACCGAAATCTGCTGGCCGACGATGGAGCGTGCCAGCGTCACGAAAGGTTCGCCACGGCGCACCAGCTGCAAGTCACCGAACTGCGGGATCAGCTTGCGCATGATGCGGTCGCGCTTCATCAGCTCGGCCTTCGCCTCTTCCCAGTAATCGGGCGCGTGCGGGACGTCGGGTTTCTTGGCCATGGGTTGCTTGTTCTATGCCGGGTCGGTGGATGAGCCCGGCCTCAGGCGCGGCGCCATTCGGTCACGCCACCCGGCTTGTCCTCGAGCACGATGCCCTTGGCCAGCAGCTCGGCGCGGATCTGGTCCGCGAGCGCAAAGTTCTTGTCTTGCTTCGCCTGTGCACGCGCCGCGATCTGTGCATCGACATCGCCATCGCCCATGCCTGCGGGCGCACCGCCCTGCAGGAAGGCTTGCGGCTCCCGCGCGAGCAAGCCCAGCACGCCGGCCAGGCCCTTCAGCTGGCGCGCCAGAGCGGCATCATGATGGCGGTTGACCTCGGTCGCGAGATCGAACAGTACCGCCAGCGCGATCGGCGTATTGAAATCGTCATTCATCGCCTCCGCAAAGCGCTGCGCATGCGGCTCGTTCCAGTCCAGCGGCTGCGCATCCGGCGTGGTGTCCTTGAGCGCGGTATACAGGCGCGACAGCGCAACGCGTGCATCGTCGAGGTGCGCGTCGGAATAATTCAGCGGGCTGCGGTAATGCGCGCGCAGAATGAAGAAGCGCACCACTTCGGCGTCATACTGCTGCAGCACTTCCCGGATGGTGAAGAAATTGCCGAGCGACTTGGACATCTTCTCGTCATCGACACGCACGAAGCCGTTGTGCATCCACACGTTCACGAAGGTGTGGCCGCTCGCGCCTTCAGACTGCGCGATCTCGTTTTCGTGGTGCGGGAACTGCAGGTCCTGGCCGCCGCCGTGGATGTCGAACTGCTCGCCGAGCAGGTCGCACGCCATCGCCGAACATTCGATATGCCAGCCGGGACGACCACTGCCCCACTTCGATGCCCATTTCACCTCATCCGGCTCGGATTCGCGCGAGGCTTTCCACAGCACGAAGTCCAATGGGTCGCGCTTGGCGCTGGCGACCTCGACACGCTCTCCGGCGCGCAAGTCATCCAGCGACTTGCCGGACAATTTGCCGTAGCCGTCAAAATCACGCACCGAATAGTTCACGTCGCCGTCGGCCGCCTGGTAAGCCAGACCCCGGGTTTCCAGCTGAGCGATCAGCTTCAGCATCTGCGGCACATAGGCGGTCGCACGCGGCTCATGGTCCGGACGCTGCACGCCCAGCGCGGCGGCATCCTCGTTCATCGCATCGATGAAGCGCTGGGTCAGCTGGCCAATGGTCTCGCCGTTTTCCACCGCGCGGCGAATGATCTTGTCATCGATGTCGGTGATGTTGCGCACATAAGTCACATCGTAGCCCTGCGCACGCAGCCAGCGCTGCACCATGTCGAATACCACCATCACGCGTGCATGACCGAGGTGACAGTAGTCGTACACGGTCATGCCGCAGACATACATGCGCACCTTGCCAGGCTCGATCGGCGTGAACAACACCTTGTCACGCGCCAGCGTGTTGTAGATTCTTAAAGCACTCATGGATGAGAAGATGCGGCGACGGCGGAGGGAACCTGAAGTACCGCGCTGCCGATGGACTGGCCGTCGCCTGCACCGCAGCCGGGAGCCGGAAAACAGCCCGTCATGTTTTGATAAAATGCGAGTTTCGCCGGAGTATAACATCGAAGCCTGCACACTCCGGCAGCGCCTGGCGTCCTGTGCGGACTGCCCTCTTTTACCCGAACCAGGAAAGTGATCACACATGTTGCGTCGCAACTTTCTCAGTCTCATCGCCAGCATCGCACTGGCCACACTGTCCGGCAGCCTGCATGCGGAAGGCCTGCCCAAGGTCGCCATGAAAACCAGCTTTGGCGAGATCGTGCTTGAGCTTAATCCCGAGAAGGCACCCAAGACTGTCGAGAACTTCCTGCAGTACGTGAAGTCTGGCCACTACAACGGCACCACCTTCCACCGCGTGATCAATGGCTTCATGATCCAGGGCGGCGGCTACGACGCGAAAGGCAATGAAAAGCCGACCCGCGACCCGATCCAGAACGAAGCAAAGAATGGCTTGCGCAACCAGGTCTACACGATCGCGATGGCGCGCACCCCGGACCCGCACTCGGCCAGTGCGCAGTTCTTCATCAACGTGAACAACAACCGCTTCCTCGACTACCCGGGCCAGGATGGCTGGGGCTATGCGGTGTTCGGCAAGGTCATCAAGGGCGCTGACGTCGTCGACAAGATCAAGGGCGTCGACACCGACCGCCGCGACAAGCCGACCACACCGGTCGTGATCGAGTCCGCCAGCATCGTCGAATAAGCATTGTTGCTCCACCCGTTTTAGAAGAGGAAACACCATGGCAGTCGTACTCACCACCAACCACGGCAAGATCACCATCGAACTCGACGCCGACAAGGCACCGAAAACCGTGGAGAACTTCCTCGCTTACGTGCAATCGGGCCACTACGATGGCACGATCTTCCATCGCGTGATCAATGGCTTCATGATCCAGGGTGGCGGCTTCGAGCCCGGCATGAAACAAAAGCCGACCGAAGAGCCGATCGAAAACGAGGCCGCGAATGGCCTCACCAATGACTGCTACACCGTTGCGATGGCGCGCACCAACGACCCGCACTCGGCAACCGCGCAGTTCTTCATCAACGTGAAGGACAATGACTTCCTGAACTACTCGGGCCCGAACAACTGGGGCTACTGCGTGTTCGGCAAGGTCACCGAAGGCTCCGATGTGGTCGATGCAATCCGCAAGGTACGCACCGGCAGCAAGGGCTTCCACGGCGACGTGCCGGTGGAAGACGTGGTGATCGAAAAGGCCGAAGTGGTCTGATCCCGCCCGGGGTCATCACGCCTGCATCGCCACCCTGCCCGCACACGGCATCCAGCCCATGCAGAGCGCGCCGCGATCCGATGCTCCCACGCAAGCGCCACCGGCAACGGTGGCGCTTTTTGTTTCGGACCTGCACCTGACAGCAGCGATGCCGAAAACCGCGCAAGCCTTCTTCGATTTTCTGTCGCATGAAGCGCGCCACGCGCAGCAGCTCTATCTGCTGGGCGACATCTTCGAGTACTGGGCCGGCGACGACGATATCGACGCGCCTTTCAACCGGCGCGTGGTCGATGCGCTGCGCGCCTTGTCCGACAGCGGCACGCAAATCTTCTGGATCGCGGGCAACCGCGACTTCCTCGCCGGCGAGCGTTTCGCACAGGCAGCCGGTCTGACGATGTTGCCTGATCCATGCAAGCGCGAAATCGCCGGTCTGCCGGTGTTGCTGCTGCATGGTGACGCGCAATGCACTGATGACCATGCCTACATGGCCTTCCGCAAGCAGGTGCGCGACGCCGCATGGCAGCAAGCCTTCCTCGCGCGCCCGCTGGACGAGCGCAAGGCCATCATCGCCGGCATGCGCGAAGGCAGCCGCGAGGCGCAGCGCGACAAGGCCATGGCCATCATGGACGTCAACCCGACCGAGATTGCCGCACTGTTCGCTAGGCACGGCGTGCAGACGCTGATTCATGGCCACACGCACCGGCCGGCAACGCACCATCACGATGCCGGCACCCGACATGTATTGCCAGACTGGGATTGCGATGGTGACGGCAGCCGGACAGTCAAGCCGCGTGGCGGCTGGCTGGCCATCACCGCTGATGGTGAGGTGCAGCGCAGGTCGTTCGGCTGAAATCCTGACACGCCAGCAGCAAATAGACGACTGCGTTGAATGGCATGCGGACTGGTTTAACGCCTTGCTTCAACGCGCGTTGTAGTCGAGGTGGTAGCCTTTGCTTGTCATGCAGTCGCCTAGTGTTTTTCTGATTCGGTCACCCGCAGCAGTGATGATTTCCATCGATGAAAATTGAGGCGCATCGTTTGCATATGCCCCATTCGGCTGCCCGCCGCATGCCACCCAATCCTGCCGCCAGCTTTCTTTGCTCATCCCGGGCTTGACCCAGTATTCGCCATAGCCTTTGATCGCATCGATAATGCGCTGACGCTCGAATGCGCACGGCCCATCAAAGCATTGGCCATACAGGCAGGCAGACAACATGAGTGAAAAGCCAAATATCAGGGCGAGTTGTGCGACGCGTTTCATTGAGCACCTTTCAAAAAGATGGAGATTGCTTGCCACATGTCAGGGGACAGGGCGTCCGCTGCGGCAAACGGTGCCGACAGGGGAACGGCGATTTCGCTCCAACGGTTGTAAAGCACGGATTCAAGTTTCGATCGGCCGCGCCGCGCATTTCCCTGTTCGTCATACAGCCCGGATAACTGGCCGCCGATCATGTCGTGCGGGCCGCTGAAGGCTTCGACCAATTTATCTATCCAGCTACCGGGCTCGTAAGGGACGCCAAAGAAGGTACCCTTGGTACCCTGTATGCCTCCGGTAAGGCCGCGCGCATCCTTGGCGTCTTCAGACTTCAGGTAGTCGTCCAGCGACAAACCTCTAGCGGCTGCTGGAATGAACTTGATCATTCCCTTCTCATCCGTTTTCAAACTTCCATCGGGATTGGTTTCGCACTGGCGATTGTCCGTTTTGCATACCAAATCCAGATCCACACGCGTACCCCCGAGCTTTATTCCATCGCCGTTTGCACCGACGCTCACGCCCGAGTTGTTGGTCAGGACAGTTTTGCCATCGGTGATGCCGGTGAAGATGGTCGAGTTAGCTTTCATCAGCTCACGCATCTCCTCTGCGGCAGCAGCCAGGCTCTCCTTCGTGACAGACGTGCCCGCCAGGCCCGTGACCGCGCCGATCAGCACATTGAAGACACGCTCTTCCCGTTTCAGGTCATCGAGATGTGCCTGCATCGCGGCTTTGATCGCTTTGTCTTTTTCGTTGTCGATCAGGCGCTGTAGCGCTGCCTTGGGTTTGCTGAGGTAGTCTTCCACGACCTTGTGCGCCTGCGCGGAGAAAGACTGCGTAATCTGGACTTGTGCATGGATCTGCCGCTGCACGGCCTCGGCATCGAAAATTCTGGCCAGCCCTGGTTCGGCATCACCGCTGCGTGCATCCGGCTTGCCGCTGTAGCCGCTGATGGCGGCCAGCGTCATGCTGCTGCGTTGGTCGCCTTCACGTCCGATGCCGCCACCGGTACGCGACGGAGCGAGCCTGCCTTGCGGGTCCAGGCCGGATCCGACGTTGACGCCGCTGGCGCTGGCTTGGTAGCGCGCAGTGTTTTGCAGGTCGCTGGTGTCGAGAGTGCCACCGGTATGGAACTGGTTGCGTTGCTGCTCGACGGCTGTCTGGGTGCTGGTGATGACACCCGCCGTCAGCCGGGTATCGCCTTTGACGATGACTTCGAAGCCGCCGTCACCGGCGCGCAGGCCGGACTGCTCTTGCACACTGGTGTAGCTGCTGTTGATATCGCTGTTGTTGAAAGCGATGTTGCCGCTCACGCTGCTGCCTACCACGATGCTGCCGCTGATATCGCGTTCTTTGTTCTGGTAACTGCTGCTGTCTTGCAGGCTGGCGATGCTCAGCTGGCCGCCGGTCTGCACGCTGATCTGGTCGGCACTGACAACCGCACCCTCAAGACGCGTATCGCCGCCGCTCTCCAGCGTGACCTGACGGCCGCTGACGTGGGTATGGGTCCAGCTGAGATCCTTGCCGTCGACCTTGCCGCGCCCGCCACTGCCTGACAGCGCGACGCCGACACCGGCCTGGCTGCTGATGGCGACGCCGATGCTGGCGCTGCTGCTGTTGCTGCTGCCGCGCTGCTTGGTGGTGCTTTGCGCGGCCAACAGCCTGGTCGCGTTATCGGCCTTCAGCTGCACCGCCTGCCCGGCCGTCGCGTTGGCGCCCTGCATCGTCAGGTCGCTGTGTACACCCGCGCCCGTGGCCGTAATGCGCACATCCTGGCCTGCGATGACCTGGGCGCCGGCGGCGGTGTCGCTGGTGCGGGCCGTCTGGCTATGGTGCCTGCTGGTGCCTGCGCTCACGCTGAGGGTGTAGCCGCCCAATTTATCCGCCGTGGTGGCATCGCGGCTGGTGGCGTTGCCACTGGCATCCTTGCCGGTCAGGATCTGGTGGTCGATGCCGTTGATGGTGCTGCCCTGACCTTCCTGCACGGCGGTAATGGCCGTATGCGCCGCCATCGCGGTGCTGGCTGCGGCCAGCGCCTGCAGGCGACTGTCTTTGGCATCGCTGGCCGCCTGCGCCATGTGCTGCGCTGTCTGTACTGCAGCGATCACCGGGCTGGTGATGGCGACGGTCACGCCGGATTGCCTGAACTGGGTGGCGGTAGTTCGGGTGTCGGTGTTGCGTGCTTCGCGGATGTCCACGCGCTGACCGTCGACGATCACATTGCCGCGCGGGGCGACCAGGTCGCTGCCGGTCTGCGTGTAATCTCGTCCGGCATGGATACTGACGTCGCCGGCGATGCTGCCAACGGTGGACGCGACGGCGTGCGTACTGCTGAGCGTGTCGTCGCTGCGATGCTTGCGGGAGCCGATGGTCAAGCCCAGGCCGCCCGAACTCATCAGGCCGCTGTCCTTTTGATTCCGGGCATGGGTTTCATTGCTGCGGTTGTCGTCAGCGGCCAGGGTGACCTGTCCTTGTGCCAGCAGCCGAGTGCCGGCCGTGCTGACGACATGGCTGCCCTCGACCAGCATGTCTTGACCGGCTTGCAGATCAACGACATGGCCTGACAGGATGCTGCCCTGCCTGATGTGTTGATTGAGCATGTCGTGCGTGGTGAGTGTCGTGGACGACAGCAAGCCACGGGCAGTGACCCGCTGCGCCTCGTCGACTTCGATGGTGGACTCGCCGGACTGCAGTGCAATGTTGCGCCCGGCGTCCAGCCGCAACGCGCCCTGATGGCTGCTGACCTCGGCAGCCCGCGTACTGATGTCCTGCCTTGCGATGAGCTGCACATCACCCCGGGTCTGCACGTTGCTGCCGACCTCGGTCGTGCGCGTCTCTTTCAGGAAGTTGTGACGATCCCGGCGGATGTCGGTGGTTTCACCGGTGGTCACGGTATCCAGGCTCAGATTGCGCGCAGCCGCCAAGACGGTGCTGCCGTCTTGTTGGTTGGCGATCTCGGCGCCGGCCAGATGCATATCGCGCCCGGCGATGGCCACCAGTTGCCCGTCCCCGCCCGCCCGTTGTCCGGTGATGTACAGCCCGGCCATGCGGTCGGTCGTTGTGCGGCCGTACGCATGCTTTCCGGTGGTGGTGAGCTGAGATTGCGTGGTGGTGGCGATGTTCAGGTCGCGGCCGGCCGATGCCACCACAGATCCGCTGGCGTCAATGCGACCGCCGATGTTGTTCAGGTCATGGCTGGCCTGCGCGAGGACCTGTTCGCCGGTGATGCGTGCATTCAGATGGTGGATGTTCGCAGCTTGCAGATCGACGATGCGGCGACCGGCAATGACACCGCCCCGGTGGTTCAGATCGCCGGCCAGCTGCATTTGCACGTTGTCTCCGGCCAGCAGTGCGCCCTCGCCGGTCAAATCGCCCTCCTGCACCCTGACGTACAGCTGCGGTACCAGCACCCTGGCCTTGCTGCCGTCCGCCAACACCAGCTCTTTTTCGACCAGCCAGACGATGTCGCTGGTCAGTGCCGCCATTTGTTCGACGGTCAGCGCAATACCGGGGCGCAGCGAATACGTGCGCGCGAAGCTGACTGCATTGTCCATCAGGCGCTGGTACTGGCTGTCGTCATCGGCGAAGTTGTCCAGAAAGCGGCGTCCGGTCAGCCGGCCCACTTGCTCGCGTATCAGCTGTTGTTCATGGAATCCATCACCGAGACGCTTCTGGGTAAGCGCTGGGTCGGCATCCATCGCCCGTAGCAGGTAGTCTGAGCTAAGCCAGGTCCGGTAGTTGGCGTAGCGCGGATCGGTCTCGATCAGATAGTGGCTGTCTGGTCGCGGGGAAAGCTGGAACAGGCTGCTCGCGGGCAGGCTGGCATTGACCCCGCCTGTCCGCACCTCGACCCTCGGCGCATCCGCTGATTGCGCAGCCAGTGGTGTGACGCGGATGATTGGGTGGGTCGCAAGCGGCGCTATCGGCTGGCCGCCGGTGGCTGAAGCAGCGTGCGACAGGGTCTCGCCGGTGCCGATGGTGTGCGTGAAGTAGCGCGTATTGCGGTAGGCGGCAGGCCGCCATTCGTCATGCGCCCTCACGCAATCGATTTGGATAAAGCCACAAATCCCGCTGCTGGGGATGCGCACCCGTGTGTAGGCGGTGCCACTGTCATCGATACGGCCCTGGCGTTCAATACCTTGATGGGTGACGCTGTTGCCGACAATGTTGATATCGCCGCCGGCGATGATCTGGCTGGCGTGGTTCAGGGTCGACTCGGTGTCGAGGCTCAGATCGCCGCCTGCCACGATCTTCGCTGGCGCAGTGCTGACGATCTGCGGTGTGTAGATGCGGCGGGTATAAGTCCGGTAGTAGGTGCTGCTGACATCGTCACGCAAATGTGTCTGGGTATCAGTCAGGGCCAGTTCAGTCGTCAGGTGCTGATTGCTGTTGCCGAGATGGGCAGCAGACAGTCGCAGATGGCCCAGCGCCTCGATGGTGGCGCTGGCATTATTGATGGCGCCGGCTTTGCCGCCGGCCTCGAGCCGCGGATCAAGATGGCCGCCGATGGTCATATCACCGGCGCTGAACAGCGTAGCGCCTTCACGATTGTCGATGGACTGGGCACCGATCGCGAGCTGCGTGCGCGCTGCGATGACAGCCGCCTTGCCGCCCTCCTCCCGATTGTTCAGCGCGCCCGCGCTGATGGCCAAGCGATCGCCATAAATCCTGCCACCACCGATATTGTTCAGTTCAGCTGAAGTCAGCTGGACTGCCTGCCCGTCAATGATGCCCCGGTTCGTCAGCGGCTGACCATCGGTCGTGCTCAGCTTGATGTCGCCGCCTTGCAAATGGGCGGTGGCAGCGTTGTCGATGCCGGCTGCCTGCACGGCCAGTCCCGCGCCGGCAAGCAGGTCGGCGCGATTGCGCAGCGTTCCGCTGGTCTCGATACTGGCCCGGCCATCGGCTTGCAACTGGCCTGTGTGCGTATAGTCGCTGCGCAGGCGCATGTCCAGGTCACCCGCGCTGAGCAGCTTGCCATCGCCGGTCAGGCTGAAGCTGTCGATGCTCAGCTGCTTGCCTGCCAACAGGACGCCGTCGGTATTGGTGATGCCCTCGCTGACCCTGAGCTGCAAGTCTGCTGCGCTGCTGACGATGCCGTTGTTGATCAGTTGCCCTTGCCATGTGATGCTGGCTTGTCCTGCGTTGGCGCCAATATGGCCGGCATTGCGCGCGCCCACGCCGGCTTCGGTGCCGATCAGCAGGATTTTTCCGGCGTACATGCCGCCCAAACGGCCGACATCAAGCGCGAATGCGGGCTTGATGTCGTTGGTGCTGTTGCTGTTGCTGTTGCTGTTTCTGTTGCTGTTGCTGGTGCTGTTGCTGTTGCTGGTGCTGTTGCTGGTGCTGTTGCTGGTGCTGTTGCTGTTGCTGGTGCTGTTGCTGTTGCTGTTGCTGTTGCTGGTGCTGTTGCTGTTGCTGGCGCCGGCGCGAGCATCAGCGCTTGTGCTGTTGATCGGCGTGATCCGGGAATGGTCGGCACTGACATCGTTCTGTCCGGTGCTGACCCTGAGTTGTCTGGCCCAGATGCCCGCATTCACGACGACCGCGCGTGCGATCAGATCCGTGTCATCCGTGGTGGCCGCATCCATGCCCAATGAGTCGATCACGATGCTGCCACCATGGACACGGTAGCCGTCCAGATTGCCACCATGGATGACGGGTGCGCCTGTCGTCAGCGTCGCGCGATGGGCATTGATGAAGCCGCAACCGTTGCAGCGTATACCCGCAGGGTTGGCAATGACGACCTGGGCACGCGTGCCGGCGACTTCGGTATAACCTGCCAGCAGGCTTGGATGGCTGGCGTTGACTTCATTCACGATCACGCGCGCACCACCGTTGGCGACCCAGGGATTGCCCTGTACCCAGCCGCCGAGTCTGGTCTGCGTAGGGATCACTGCATTGTTCAGGATCGCACCCTGCCGCTGTATGTCGAACTGACTGTAGCTGTTGCGCGAGACGCCGGCGGCGCTGGGCGTTTGTATGTTCACCAGCGGTACGCCGTTGGGCGCGGCAAGTATCGTTGGCTGCTGCGTGGGCGGTGCCGCTTTGTCCGCGATGATCTGGCCATGGACCTGCCAGGACAGCCCTGTCAGGCATACCATCAAGCAGAAGGATCGCCACTGTGACCGGCAAGACCCGTCATTCCGCGCCGTGATTTGACGCTGTGCGAGCTGTGCAGCGTGTGGATAAGCAGGCTTGTTCATGCTGGACTCCTGATATGCGAAGGACCGGATAAATAAGACTGGATCAATAAGACCGGATCAATAAGACCGGATCAATAAGACCGGATCAATAAGACACATTGAGGTGGAAGCCAACCACAGTCGCAGAGGCCTGAAAGCCTGCCGGCGCGGACAGTGGCCTGCCGATGAAGACGTCGTAGGCGACATTGGCGATGCCGCCGCGCATGCCGAGTGCGATGCCGCTCAATCGGGAGCCCGGCAGCCATTCACTGCCCCTGCCGCTGACGGCACCGAGGTCCACGCCCGCATACAGCTCTTGCGCGCTCCGGCCAACCAGTCCGCTCAGTTCATGGCGCAACACCCAGCCGCGATCCGCCATCAGGCTGCGCTCCTCGCCAAATCCGCGCACGGTGAAGCGGCTGCCAATGGAGAAGCGGTCTTGGGGCACCAGCGGCGTGTTGGTCCATTGCGCCCTGCCATGGAGCAGGTAGCGCAGGCGCACATCTCCGACCGGGAAGGGATGATTGAATTGGATGCTGGCTGTCAGGATCTGCGACCTGGAGCTGCCCTCGCCCTGCGCCTCGCCGGGCGCCGGCCGTGCACCCCATGCGCCGGTACCGCGTCGCCAACTGGCACCCAGATCCAGCGTGCTGGTGCCGAAAAAATGGCGTTCAGCCATGCCGATTTCCCAACCGGCCATCCGCCTGTGCTGGATCAGCAAATCGGTATCGTCGATGGCGTTGTGCGACTCACGCAGCCAGCCGGCCACGTACAGCGTGGTCTTGCGCACAGCATTGCGAAACACCAGGCGCGACAAGCGCACTTCCTGATGGCTGCTGTCGCCACTGTAAACATAGGGCTGGTTCAGGCCCGCCACGACTTGCCGGTACTCGCTGCTGTTCGCGGTGAGACTCAACAGCCAATAACCCCAAGGGACGGAATAATGCAGGGTCTGCCCCTGAAGTTCACGTTGCCCGGCACGGCTGCCACCGAGGCTCTGGCGGACACTGAGATAAAAAAGATCATTCAGCGTCAGCCAATGGTCGAATGAGAAGGTGAAGCTACCGAGGTACTTGCCGGTCGAGCGAATGCCGGAATCGTCGACACCGATGTTCAACCGGAAAGGCAGGCCCTGCTTCCACCGTATGACCACATCACTGTCGCCCGGCTGCGCGTCAGGCTCGCCTGCGGGGGCAATTTGAATATCGGCGTCAGCGGTTGGCAAACGCTTGAAATTCTCCAGCGCCTGTTCAATGTCTCTCAGGTTCAGCACATCACCCGGTCGTGCAGGCAGCGCATTCCCTACGGTGGCGCGGGTGGATGTGTCGTCTGAAAACCGGATAGAGCGAATTCGCCCGGGTATCAGCGTCAGCGTCAGCACGCCGCTGCCCAAGTCTTGCGATGGTGCCAGCACGCGACTGGTGATGTAGCCGCGGGCAAGCAGGGCATGCTGCATTCGCTTCATCACCATGTTGATCGCCTGCGCGCCGAGGCATTTGCCGGTGGCGGGATCAGGACTGCCGTCTGCAGTCTGGTTCGCGGCGGTCAGCAGCCACTGAAAGGATGGCGAGGTCTGCTGAGACGTCTGCTGAGACGTCTGCTGAGAGGAATGCTGAGAGGCATGCTGAGAGCCATGCTGAGAGTCGTGCTGAGATGCTTGCTGCAGCACCAGCGTGTGGATCTGGAAGCATGGGGCTTCATCGACGGGCAGCCGCATGGATGCTTTATCCGGCTTCGGACGGCCGAGCACGACGTCAGGGCTGCCTTCCTGCTGCAGCCGCAATTCGCGCAGGCGCTGCTCTTCGCGGTGGATGTTTTGCGCATCCGTGTCGGCGGGCGACACCGGTTGCGCCAGCGCGCTGAAGGATGCGATCAGCAGAAAGCTGTGACCGACGATGACGATCAGCGCGCGTATGAAACCAATGAACAATCGTGAGCGGGATACCGGACGCATCTTTTTTTTGCCAAAAAGAAGAGCGACAGATGCTCTGACGCGCTCGCGTCATCTATTTTTTATTGGGTCTGGCGGAAGCGATAATTTCGTGGAAGGGCGAGCCGAACGGTCGCCCTGTTGCAAAAAAATGACCGTGCCTGGAGATGGCGATTGCGAGGGGCTGCTGGCGATTGCGAGGGGCCGAGGGCCCCCGGACAGCAGCCACCGAGATCAGTGGCTCGCGGGCTGCGTCATTCGACCAGCTTGTTCAGCCGGGCCGCGTTGAATTTATCGAGTTCAGGCACCGACTCGACGGCAATGCCGGCTGCCTTCAGCGCCTCGACCAGCTTCACCAGTTGCAGTTCCTGCGTGGCCGCATTGTCGATCAGGCCGTGCATGGCTTTCGACAGCGGGTCGTCGCCATTGGGCGTGATGCCATAGGCAGCGAACATCCGCGCAGCGGTCTGGTCGCGCTCGCTCGGGACTTCTTTCTCGATGATGCGCGCCGGGTTGCCGACGGCCGTTGCGCCGGCCGGCACTTCCTTGACCACCACGGCGTTGGATCCCACTTTCGCGCCCTCGCCCACCGTGAACGCACCGAGTACCTTGGCTCCGGCGCCAATGATCGCGCCACGCGCCAGCGTCGGATGGCGCTTGCTGCCCTTGGACAGCGAAGTGCCGCCCAGCGTCACGCCCTGGTAGATCGTGCAGTCGTCGCCGACCTCGGCGGTCTCGCCAATCACGACACCGAAGCCGTGGTCAATGAAAACGCGCCGGCCAATCGTGGCACCGGGATGGATCTCGATACCGGTCAGTCCGCGCGCAATATGCGAAATGAAGCGGCCAAGCCACTTGAAGCCGGTACGCCAGCAGGCATTGGCCCAGCGATGCATCACGATCGCATGCAGCCCCGGATAGCAGGTCAACACCTCCCAGCTGCTGCGCGCAGCAGGATCGCGTTCCATGATGCTGGTGATGTCTTCGCGCAGGCGACTGAACATGAGATGAAATTGCCGATGAACAGAAAACGTAATCTTATTCCAAGCGTGCCGGTGGGCGGGGATCAGGCCGCCTTGATACGCTGCCGGCGCGCTTCGTACAGGCAGATGCCCGACGCCACCGACACGTTCAGGCTCTCGACCGAGCCCAGCATCGGCAAGCTCACCAGACGGTCGCAGTTCTCGCGCGTCAGGCGGCGCAGGCCCTCGCCTTCCGAGCCCATCACGAATGCGGTGCCGCCCGTGTAGTCCACGTCGTACAGCGTGCCCTCGGCATCGTCGGCGGTACCGGTCAGCCAGATGTCCCGCTCCTGCAGTTCGCGCATCGTGCGTGCCAGGTTGGTGACGGTAATGTAGGGCACGGTATCGGCCGCGCCACTGGCGACCTTGGCAGCGGTCGCATTCAGGCCCACTGCGCGGTCCTTGGGCGCAATCACCGCGTGCGCACCGGCACCGTCGGCCACGCGCAGGCAGGCGCCGAGATTGTGCGGGTCGGTCACGCCATCGAGCAGCAACAGCAGCGGCGGGCCCTGCACCGCATCCAGCAACTCGGCCAGATTGCGCGCGAGCGACAATTCGCCGGCACGAGCCACCACGCCCTGATGGCGGCGGGTGCCAACCATCGCGTCGAGGCGTTCATCATCGGCCTGGATCACGCGCACATTGGCCGACTTGGCCGCGCGCAGCAGGTCGCCCATGCGGCGGTCGTGGCGCGATGCATCGACGTAAATTTCCTCGACGGTCGACGCGTCATGGCGCAGGCGCGCGGTGACGGCATGGAAGCCGAAGATCATGCGGGTTTTCATGAGAATCCTTACTTGCGTTTCTTCTTGCCGCCCTTGCGCGCCGGCGCGGCGGGCTTGTGGGCCGCAGTACGCTCCGTCTTGCGCGCAGCAGTGCGTGCATCGGTACGCGCCTTCACTGCCGGCGACTTCGCGGGTGCCGCTTTTTTCGCGGCTTTCTTCGCCGCCTTCTTTGCACCGAACAGGCTGCCGGATTTGGATGCCCGTGCATGCGCCTCGTCGGCACGGCGAGCCTCGTTGCGCAGCTGGGTGCGGATGCCCGGTTCCTGCACCAGGCGCAGGTCGATGCGGCGCGCATCGAGATCGACGCGGCTGACCTGCACCGTCACGCAATCGGTCAGCTGATAACGGATGCCGGTACGTTCGCCGCGCAACTCATGGCGCGCGTCGTCATACTGGAAGTAATCGGCCCCCAGGTCTGTCACATGCACCATGCCTTCGATATACAGCGCATCGAGCTGCACGAAGATGCCGAACGATGCCACGCCGGCAATGGTGCCGGTGAATTCCTCGCCCAGCTTGTCGCGCACGAAATAGCATTTCAGCCAGGCCTCGACATCGCGCGATGCCTCGTCGGCGCGACGCTCATTGGCCGAGCAGTGAATGCCCAGCGCTTCCCAGATCGCCAGCTCACCTTCGGCGCGCTTTTTGCCGGCGGCCCGGTCTTTCGCCTGCATCTTGCGCGCGGCCGGCGACAGCTGCGTATTCAATGATTCGGAGACGATGCCCTTGGGGTGATAGTGCTTGCCCTGCAGGACTGCTTTGATCGCGCGATGCGTAAGCAGATCCGGGTAGCGACGAATCGGGCTGGTGAAATGCGCATACGCGTCATACGACAAGCCGAAGTGACCGATATTGTCCGGGCTGTAGACCGCCTGCTGCATCGAGCGCAGCAGCATGGTCTGCAGCAGCACCGCATCCGGCCGGCCCTTGATTTTCTCCATCAGCGCCGCATAGTCCGACGCCGACGGTGAGGTGCCGCCACCGAGCGACAGACCGAGCTGCTTCAGGAAGGTCCGCAACTGGTTCAGCTTTTCTTCGGTCGGCCCCGCATGGATACGGTACAGACCCGGATGCTTGTGGCGCTCCAGCAGGTCGGCCGCGCATACGTTCGCGGTCAGCATGCACTCTTCGATGAGGCGGTGCGCATCATTGCGGGTACGCGGCAGGATCTGCTCGATCTTGCCCGCCGCATTGCAGACGATGTAGGTCTCGGTGGTGTCGAAATCCATCGCGCCGCGCTCCTTGCGCGCGGACAGCAGCACCTGGAACAAGTCATACAGGTCTTGCAGGTGCGGCAGCAAACCGATGCGGCGTTGCGCTTCGGGGCCGCGCGTGTTGCCCAGGATCGCCGCCACTTCCGTATAGGTGAGTCGCGCAGCCGAGTGGATCACGGCCGGGTAAAACTGGTATGCGTGGACATCGCCTTTCGCGTTGATCACCGCATCGCACACCAGCGTCAGCCGGTCCACATCGGGGTTCAGCGAGCACAGGCCGTTGGACAGCTTCTCTGGCAGCATCGGGATCACGCGGCGCGGGAAATACACCGACGTGCTGCGCTCGAGCGCATCGATATCGAGCGCATCGTTCGGCTTCACGTAATGACTGACATCGGCGATCGCGACGATCAGGCGGTAACCCTTGGCCCGACCGATCTTGACCGGCTCGCAGTACACCGCATCGTCAAAGTCACGCGCATCTTCACCATCAATCGTCACCAGCGGCACATCACGCAGGTCGACGCGATCGGCCAGATCGGCAGGTCGCACTTCCGATGGCAGCTTCGCGGCCAGCTGCAGTGCGGCGTCGGAGAATTCATGCGGCACGCCGTATTTGCGCACCGCGATCTCGATCTCCATGCCGGGGTCATCGATATCACCCAGCACTTCGGCGATCGAGCCCACCGGCTGCGTGAAGCGCGAAGGCTGCTCGGTCAGCTCGACACTGACCACCTGCCCGGCCTTGGCCTTGCCCGGCCCGCCGGCCAGCAGGATGTCATGACTGATGCGCTTGTCTTCCGGCACCACCAGCCAGACACCGCTCTCCTGCACCAGGCGTCCGATCACATGCGTGTTCGCACGCGACAGCACCTCGACGATCGAACCCTCCGGACGACCGCGCCGGTCGGTGCCGGTCACGCGCACCTGCACGCGATCGCCATGCATGACCTTCTGCATCTCCTTGTCCGGCAAGAAGATGTCGTCGCCCTCATCGGGAATCAGAAAACCGTAACCATCGCGATGCGCAGACACACGACCTTCGATGAAACTGGTGGTGTTGGCCAGCTGTATGCGGCCCTTGCGATCCGGCTTGATCTGGCCGTCGCGTTCCATCGCGGCGAGTCGCCGGTTCAGTCCGTCGAGTTCGGCATCCTTCACCGACAAGGCTTTCGCGATTGCTGCCAGCGTTTGCGGCTCGTCAGCGGTGCGCAGGATGCCGAGGATTTCTTCACGGCTGGGAATGCTGTAGGGGTATTGGCTCAAATGGAGGCGCGCAGGATTAGGTAAAAAACATCGCTAGTGTAACGGACGGGCGGCCACACTGCCGAAAAACGCGCGCCAACGCATGGAATGCCGAGAATTTCAGAGGGAAAAACCCGCGACGCGTGTTGACATCTTTTGCCGATCCTCTATAATCTCGTCTTCTTCAAGCCCACGTGGCGGAATTGGTAGACGCGCATGGTTCAGGTCCATGTGCCGCAAGGTGTGGGGGTTCGAGTCCCTCCGTGGGCACCAAGCTTGAAAAACAAAAGGC
>JACCDN010225357.1_pt1 | contig 22159 bp, 15 predicted proteins | sample 7441691 | NCBI WGS metagenome assembly JACCDN01 (sample SAMN15323439, study PRJNA562643) | freshwater metagenome | isolation source: river surface water | place: USA:Blue River Watershed | collected 2017-08-16 | reverse complement strand
TTCTAGATACCACGATATCCTTCAAATCATCATTAAGAACAATACAAGTAGTTCGGATGTTTTTTTCGCTAATTTGATGATGATCTACAAAGACTATTACATGGGTCATTCAAACTTTGAGTCCTTTTCTTTGGCAAAACCTAAACATTTTTCCAATTTTTATGTGGTTCTTAAAGGACGTTATTATGGGGCTTGTTTTTTGGCCAACCAGAAAAACATCCATAAAATAAAAAACGAAATCATCCATGAATGTGGTAAAAATAAGATTAGTTATTTTCTTCAAGAAATCATTCCGGCTTTAATAATTACTGAAGAGTATCTGTTTTTAGAGAAAATATTAGAGCGTTATTATGAAGAAATATTTGAAGTGGATGTTTGGTCCAAAGAAACTACAAATGCTATTTATCTGATTGGATTAGCTACGGTCAATTGGAAGAATAAGAAGTATACTTCAGCAAAAAATAATTTAGATTTGGTTGAATTAGGCAAAGTTGAAATCGGATATATTGATTATATTTCACTGTTTTATCATCTTACTAATATGAAAATTAGTTTTAGTGAGAACGATCCTACCGCCAATGGAAATTCAAAGAATGAAATTCGAAAAATAGTCGCCAAAACAAAATTTTCAAAAATTGAAAATGAATTACTAAAGTACATTGTGTAATTATAAAACCTTTCAAAATAACAGGTAAAGTATGGTGTATTTATTATTATCGATCGTGTTGTATTCTCTCAATAACATTTTGTGGAAGAAAAATATTTCGGATGTTAGTATTACCTTCTTGGTTTCCTATAGAGCATTATTTACCACACTTATATCTGTAAGTATTGCGCTCTATTTTCACAGTTTTGATTCGATGACAATGTACGATATTTTCAGAACTAGCTTAGGATCTGTTTTTGGAGTAATTGGATTATTGAGTATGCTAGCTGTGGTAAAAAAGGCATCTTTGTATTGGGTTAGTATTTATAATTTACTTGGAATATTTTTTACTTCATGTTATTTGATAATAGTTGAAAAATTTGATATTTCAAACTGTATTTTGGGTGCTTTTCTGATTTTGTTGGGGTTCGTTTACAATATTGTAACCAATGAAAATAAACATTTACGCATGACAATTCAGCAACATTTGTTATTGTTAGTAATGTCTATATCCTTCAGTGTTTCATCACTTATTCATTGGAAAAATTTAGTCAAAGAAATCCCATCACTTGTTATACTCTCTAACCAAGAATTAGTTGTTTTTTTAGTTACTTTTCTGTTGAGTTGTTTGAGTCAAAAAACCAACTTTTTTGCTGAACGTTATAAAAAATATTTCACTAGAGTTGCTTTAATGGCTTGTGTGATTTTCTTTGCGTTGTTTTTTAGTTTTATGGGTCTAAAATTGACCAATCCAATTATTTCAAGTATTGTGTTTTTGGCGAGTCCTTTAACGACGATGGTTCTAAATTTGGTTATCTTTAAAGAGAAGCTCAGTAAACACAATATTGTAGCTTTACTTATTTTTCTAATAGGTGTTTTTCAACTTCACTATCATACATCATAGGCTTCGATGCATCGTAAATAAGTCCCTAAAGTTAAATCGTTCGTATGTTTATCTAATACATTAAATACTTTTTTTCGTTATTGCGCCATCCTGCTTGGTTTTCGTAGGGAACAAAGTAGATCTTCACATCGGCTTGGTTTTCGTAATCTACAAAATAGATTTTTGTTTTGGCCTGATTCGAATATTGAGTAAAAAACCATTTACCATTGTTTTCCCCTGCTTGATTTTCATACTTCACTTTGTAGACCTTTAAGTCGGCTTGGTTTTCATATTTTACTACAAAAACTTTCACGTCTGCCTGATTAGCATATTGCGTACTGAATATTTTTTGTGCATTTCCTACTTGGAAAAGAGCCAGTAAAATAAGGGTTAGGATGGTATTCATAGGGTTTGATTTGTAATCAAATATACGAATTTTGATTGCACAATCTATTTTTGAATTCAAAAATGAATGGCCATAAAAAAGATCGATTAGTTTCCTAATCGGTTTTTGTTGCGGAGAAAGAGTAAAATAACCTGCTCTTGAATACCCGTATTTTCTACATGTTATAAATCTAATTTTGTGGTGAATTCATAGATCCACTTTTATTAGAAAATGAAAAAACAAAGTAAATGAGTACTTGGGTTCGGTATAAACAATTTTTATTGCTTTATTTTATCAATTGGGGTAAAAATATTTTTATAAACTAATGGTTTATTAGGATTACTTAATTTAATTATTTCTTGAGTTGTATTATCATAATAATCTTTTAAAATTTGTGGTTTTACAACTCTACAATTATACATCCAGTAAAACAACCACCCAATTAATTCTCTATTGATTCCGCATTTCATTTCCATTCGAATGATGTTTCCTTTTTTTCTAAATTTTTGTGAAGAATGCCAAAAATGTTGTTTTATAAAGTTTCCAGTTATTCCTGTAAATTCAATTATGATATCGTAGATGTTATTGTCAATATTTTTTGTTACCCCAAATCTATTATTGAGCTCATAATTTAAACCCTCTTCAATTTTTGAGAAATTTATTTTGTAACTATGTTCAATAATTTTTATGTCTTTTAATTGAATAATGTCAAATAACTGATTTTTGTTTTCTTTCTCATTAAACCCACCAACGTATATAGAACCTCTATGCATTATTGTTTGTAAAGGTATGATCTCAATGTTTTTTTGATTAAAATTGTAATTATCCCCAGTAACGTCATTTTTCAAGTATTTAATCCAAATTTTTTTCGAATCAGAAATAGCTTGATTGATTATTTTTAATTCTTTATCATAGGTATTTTTTTCAACTAAGTTAAAAAAATTTGTAGATTTTTGAAAATTTGCTGTTTGTTTGATTACATCATGATTGGATTTCTTCGTACTTGTTATTTTAAAATATATTATTTTTTTACTATCTCTGTAGGTAATTAATTTTTCTTCATCTTTAATTAATATGTTTATTTCCTTGATATCTCTTTGTAATTGTCTAACACTAATTTCAATATCCAATTTTTTAAAAATTAAAATTAGATCTTTATAACAGTGATCTTTTTTCTTTAAATTTAAGTAGATGTGTTCTAATCGTTTAATTTGTTTCATGTATATGAATTTAAAAGCGACAATATATGACGTTTTTGAATACTAATAAAATTATACGTCCACTATTTTGTAAATTTGTAAATTATAAATAAAATTAAAACGCTATGAAACGAATTATTTCAACCTTTATGTTCACATTAATAGTACTAATTACTATTAATTCATGTGGCACAAAAAAAATTGCAGCCAATGAAAATGCTAAAGAAATTTTACTACCTATTACAAATTTTCAATCTGATAAATCATATTTTAGATCTATTTCTAGTGGAACAAGTCCCAACATGTCATTTGCAAAAGAATTAGCATTTAAAAACGCAGCGAATGAAATTGCAAGTACTATTGAGACTAAAGTAAAATCTTTTTTAGAAGATTATGCAAGACAATCAGAGATTGGAGGTTCCATGGATTACAAAGCAGAAACAGAACGTATGGCTACTATTTCTGTTAATCAATCTTTAAAAAACATTAAAATTGTCAAAGAAAAAATTTTCCAGAACACGGATAAAAGTTATACATATTGGGTTGGAGTGGAGTTAAATAAAGAAGATGTTTTTAATACAATTAAAAGTTCCATTTCAGATTCAAAAATCAAAGCTTTACATACAGAAAAAGTTGAATTTAGAGACGCATTTAATAAGAATTTTCAAGATTAATTAATTATGAAAAATTATGTCTTATCTCTCATATCATTATTGGTATTAAATTCTTGTTCTGTATTTCAAAAAAATGCAAATATTGAACCTAAATGGATAAATGAACCTTATAGAAATCAATTGTTCTCTTCAGAAGATTTTTATATGTATTTTGAAGAAAAAAGCATCAAGGACTTCTCATCAAATAAAGAAAAGGAGTTTAAGAATGAGTTTAGTAGAGATATTAAAAATCAATTAGTTAAGCAGATTGTTGAAAAAATATCTTTTTCTACCACTTCTTCAGAATTGCAAACAGAAAACAATAAAATTGATTACATTTCTTCTGTACTTCGTGAATCATCTCAAAAAGCAACAGCAACATTAATTGGAGCTAAAGAAGAATTTTATATAAATAAAAAAAAGAATACAATATCTGCAATAATTTATGTAAAAAAGGTAAATCTGGTAAATGGTTACAAATCAATTTTAAATTCAAAAATTGAAATGTTGCATGCTAAGATTGATCAAGATGTTAAAGATGAATTAAAAGAAATTTCACCATTAAATTTGATTAATTCAGAACTTTTGACTATTCAAAATGAAATGGAAATTTACGCTGTTTTGTCTCCAACTAGAGATAATTTACTGATTGAAAAATACAATAAAATGTATGAATCATATCGAATATTAAACTCTAAATATGGAAATGATTCTAATAAGATTGAAATATTAATCAATGAAGCGGATCGTTTATATCTTGATCAAGCAAGTTTTGAAATTATTATTTCAAAACTTGATGAGGCTTTATTATATGATGCTACTAACGTTAAAGTTATTGGTAAAAAAAATGAGTACAAGAATAAATGGGTAATAAAATTAACGGCTGAATTAAATTCTAAAACTAGTAACAAAGAATATCAAGCGGCTATTAATATTTTAGATAAATTGATTGTGATCGATCAAAATAATGATTTAGTTTATTCTGAAAAGAAAAAAAATATTATTGCGGATTATTTTAAATCAACTCTCTCGAACATAAAAAATTTAATTAGAAATGGTTCTTTATATGAAGGTATAAAACAATTAAATGAAATTTCAAAGTATTCATATGTAGATGTGAATGAATTTGAAAAGATTAAGACCGAATTAGAAGAGATTAGTATTGAAAACGCAATAAGTACGGCTCAAAATTACATCTTTGAAAAAAAATATGAAGTTGCCCTTTCGCATTGTAAACAAAATCTCATATTGTATCCATCCAACAAGCAATTAAAGAGAATATTAGATGAAATATTAGATTTAATTGGTGAAAAAAAGAAGATCGAATTATTACAAAGTCGTCCTAACAGATATGTTTTTGAAATTAATTATAGCTTGTCGCACTTGCCTGAATTGATTAAAGACAATAATAGTTCTATTAATAATAATTTTAATGCCACAAATGTTGATTTTGGAAATAAAATAAGTAATTATCAATTTGGATTGTATAGAAAAATTAATATTAATTTGAAGCAATCTGAGATTGGAAAAAATAGTAAATTTTCATACTCTCAAATTGGAATTAGAGCAGGATATTTAGATCTTTCAAATAATGTCTTTAAAACTGATAGTGGTGTGTCTTATTTGTACAAACAAAGTAAAATTACACAATTAGAAGCTAGTTTTATATGGCGTCGTTTTTTTATGTTTAATGTGGGATATTTAACTGAAACATTACCAAAAATTGATGTAAATTCAGTCGTTTCAGGTGTCGAACAAAGTTATGTATGTTCAACTGTAGGTATACGAATTCCTTTTGATTTTATTCATTTAACTGCTGATGTGACAGGTTATTCAGATTTTGGAAACTTAATTAAAGCTTATGCTAAGGTTGGGGTTTCTATTAACCTAAGCTTCAGCAAGAAATACAATAGCGATGATAAAAAATATATTGAAAACGAAATAATAAAACTTAGAAACAATTAAAACGCAAATCATTATGAAAAAAATTAGTTTAATTTTTATGGTTATAATCACAATGACCAGTTGTAGCATATTTAATTCGTCAGAACAAGTAGATTTAATACCCTTTATTCAAAAAGGAAAATATGGCTACTTTGATTTGGAAGGTAAGATTGTTATCAATCCTCAATTTGAATACGCAACCGTTTTTAGAGATAATATTGCATTAGTTAAATTGTCAGGAGATAATGGTAAATGGGGATATATTGATAATAAAGGTAAAATTGTTATTAAAGCGGATTATAAAGATGCTACAGTATTTCAAGATGGTTTAGCTTGGGTAGTTACTGAAAATTCTGCTCCGACTGCTATAGATAAAAGTGGTGACGTTAAGTTTGTATTGAAGCAGGCAAATACAGTTCATTTATTTTCAGAGGATGTAGCGGCTTTTTCTGTTTCTGATACTACTAGCAATGAGAACTGGGGATTTGTTGATAAATCTGGTGTTCAAATTGTAAATCCACAATTTGAAGAAGTTGGAGACTTTAGTGAAAGCATGTGTGCTGTAAAGAATAAAGAAGGTAAATGGGGTTTTATTGATAAATCAGGTAAAATTAGTATAAATTATCAATTTGATAATGTTCAAAAATTCATCAATGGTAAAGCTGTGGTTTACTTAGATCATAAAGCAGGTGTGATTGATAAAGATGGAAAATACATTATTAACCCACAATTTTCGGATGCAGTTGCTGATGGAAAAATGATATTGATATCCCAGGAAGATAAATTTGGATGGTGTGATGAAGAAGGAAAGTTTATTATAAATCCTCAATTTGAAACCGCTCAACCTTTTAATGGTAGTGACTTAGCATGTATACAGAGTGGAGATAAGTATGGTTTTATTGACAATACTGCAAAAATGATAATTAACCCACAATTCGATTTTGCAACCACTTTTTTTGGTAAAGTTTCCTTGGTAAAATTAGGTGATAAATATGGATTAATTGATAAAGAAGGAAAATACAAAGTGAATCCTATGTTTGACGGAATTTCAATTGATTTTTTCTTCTATATTAATAATCAAAGTAGCAGCAAAAATTCGATTCAAACTGATTTTTTAGATGTTGAAGCAATTTTAAATGTTATTGATGTTGATAGTCCTGAAAAATTAAGTTTTAACGATGGGTTTAATGCTATTATTTCTAAATTAAATAAAAGTGCGGAAGATTTTAGTGCAAACGCTACAGATCATTTGGTTTTTAGTTCTAAAAAAATTAATAGTGATGCCTCATATTCTTTCTCTTTTACAGGAAATGTTAAGGTAATGAATGATGAAACTTATGAGTTTTATGTCTCAAATGAAAAACCTGAATCGTTCATTTATACGTATAATTTGGGAGGTAATGCTTACGGGAAAGCTGAATCGATTCAAAAAGCATTTGAAAATAAATTAAAAGGATTTAATTTGATGAAAAGAGGATATGTTGATGGTAAATATGCAAGTGTATTTAAAGGCCCAAATTCTTTTATTATATCTTGGAATTTAAATTTGAACATGCCTGTGATTTACATATGTAATCCTAATTTTGATATTAATTATTTTTTAAATAGAATTGTTGATAAACAAGAAGATTCTTATTCTCAAGAATCTGAATATGATGAAAGTTCATATGATGAAGTTGAATATCCAGTAGTTGATACTACTGCTGTATATGTAGATTAATTACAATATTTGATAAATTACTCAGGTACCACAAAAATATCCCTAATCATTAATTTAGTTATTAGGGATTTTTTATTGAATTTGCAGTTTGTATTATTAAACTATGATTGAATTATCGTGTGGATATAGCCTGTCTAATATTATAATTTCTTTAATCAATTAAAAAACAAAAAGTATTACTTTTGCAAAAAAAAATGTGACTTTCAGAACCTTTTTAAGGGTTTAAAAAAAAAACTAAAACAATTAATTTTTCTAATGGTATTTTCGAGTTTATTTTTTATTTTTTTATTTCTCCCTCTAAATTTAATTTTCTATTTTACCACTAAAAACAGAAAAATTAAAAATATAATTTTAGTTCTTTTTTCACTAATATTTTATGCTTGGGGTGAACCTATATGGATTGGACTTCTTCTATTATCCTCTTTAATTGATTATTTAAATGGTCTTTTTATAGAAAAGTATCATGAAAAACCCATTGCAAAATTAGGCCTTTATAGTACATTAATTTTTAATTTAGGAATTTTAATTACTTTTAAGTACTCTGATTTTATTGTGCAAAATGTAAACGCAATTACAAATTTACACTTTAAAGAACCAGGATTCTTAATGCCGATTGGAATTTCATTTTATTCTTTTCAAACTATTTCATACACCATAGATGTTTATCGAGGCGAGGTAAAAGCTCAGAGGTCATTTTTGAATTTTTTATTATTCGTTTCCCTTTATCATCAATTAGTAGCTGGTCCCATAGTTAGATATTCTCATATTGCACAAGAAATTAATGAACGAATATTCAGCTGGAATGATTTTAATAATGGTGTTTCTAGATTTTGTATAGGACTTTTTAAAAAAGTCTGCATAGCTAATATTGCAGGGGAAATTTGTTCACATTATTTAACTACTGATTTATCTAACATCACAATATTGGGAGGCTGGTTCGGAATAATAACTTATAGTATTCAAATTTACTTTGACTTTTCGGGCTATTCAGACATGGCCATTGGACTGGGTTGGATGTTTGGGTTTCACTATCACGAGAATTTTAAGTACCCTTATATTTCTACATCAATAACTGATTTTTGGAGAAGATGGCATATTTCTTTGGGTACTTTTTTTAAAGATTATGTATATATTCCTCTTGGGGGTAATAAAAAATATATTTTTAGAAACATCCTTGTAGTTTGGGCTTTAACAGGGTTATGGCATGGAGCTAGCTGGAATTTTATTATTTGGGGTTTGTATTTTGGTATATTGTTGTTAATTGAAAAAACGTTATTAAGTACCATTTTGAATAAATTGCCTAAAGTAATAACCCATATTTATGCATTGTTTTTTATAGTAATAGGCTGGGCAATTTTTTACTTTACCGATTTTAATCAGTTAATTTATTTTATTAAATTATTATTTAATTTTACAAATCAAGAACTTTATAATTTAGAAGTTGAGAATATGTTTTTTGAAAACATTTATTGGTTTGGATTAGCAATAATCCTGTGTATACCAATATATACTTGGTTTTATAAATTTGTCAATTCAATCACTATTCTCAAGAATTTCATTCCAATAATAACAATATTTCTTAATTTGATTTTACTAGCTAGTTCTGTAATTTTTTTAGTAGGAAGTTCTTATAATCCATTTATTTACTTCAGATTTTAGTTATGATAAAACTATTTACATCTCTTTACGCTAAATTAAATTCTTATTTATTTGTTTTCATTTTATTTACTGTAGGTATGCTTTTTATAATCTTACCAAAAGAAAAAATATCTGAAGATGAAAAAAGAGCTCTAAAACAATTCCCCATTTTAACTACAGAGAGTTTGTTTTCAGGAAAATATTTTGAAGATATTGATTTGTATTATTCGGATAATTTTATTTACAGAAATGATATTATTGAGATAGCTTCCGAGCTAAAAAAATATAAAGGAATACAAAATCATGAAATACAGTATTTCACCAAATCAAAAGGGGCTCAAAAATCAGCAACACCTAAGTCAAAGATAAATAATAATGTTGCTTCGGGTGATAAAAATGGAAATAAAACAGTAAACGATTCTACAGAAATTGACACCACTAGTGAAGCATACAACAATATAAACTCGGTAGTAGTATACAAACGAAGAGCAATACAAATTTACAGTGGGTCTAGAAAGAAACTTAGCAATTATGCATCTTTAGTTTCTAAATACAAGACAGCACTTGGTCCCAATGTTACTATTTATTGCATGGCAATACCCGTTGGTTCAGATTTTAACTTGCCTAATTCATTTAAAAAAGATCGAGAAAAAACAAGTATAAATTATTTATACAGCGTTATGAATCCTTCGATTAAATGCGTTAAAGCATATGATGAGTTAGAGAAGCATCAAAAAGAGTATATTCAATTTAATACCGACCATCATTGGACTGGACGAGGGGCCTATTATGCTTACTTAGCTTTTTGTAGTTCTGCAGGAATTGAACCTTTGTCAATTGATAAATTTGAAATAAAAAAAATCAACAATTTTATTGGAACTTTATATTATTATACTAGAAGTGAAGATTTAAAACAAAATAAAGATTATGTTGAGTATTTTAAAATCCCAAACACTACGAAGGCAACTTATTTTGATGAGAAATTAATTACCGAAAAAAGAACAAAATTATTTGCTGAATATGCGAGAGGGGGTAATTCTTATGGTGTATTTTTAGGAGGGGATTACCCATTGATGCATATTAAATCGGATGTTAAGAATGGACAAAAAATACTTATTGTTAAGGATTCGTATGGGAATGCCTTTTCTCCATTTCTTTGTGCACATTATGAAGATGTTTTTGTAGTAGATTATCGCTATCTGAAATACAATATTAAGTCAATAATGAAGAAATATGGCATTAATAATTTAATGTTTGCTCATAATGTATTTGTTCTTAATTCTTCATTTACAACCTATCAAGAAAGCAAATTTTTAAATTCAAATTTTACAGTAAACCCTCCTAAATCCGAGACAGTTATTGTAAAGAACGATACCTTAACAAACAAAAAAGATGAAAAGTAATAGTTTAATTATTCTTGTGTGTTTCTTACTATTTAATTCTTTAATTTATTGTCAAAGTGCACTCAACTTTATTAATCATGATTATAATATCATTCAATTTAAAAATCCCAATGCATTAAGTAAATTTTATACTAATTGGAATTCAAATAAAAAATTTTCTGTACTCCATTTAGGAGACAGTCATCTTCAAAATGAAAATTTACCTAATAAGTGCCGCCAATTAATTCACCAGTTAATGGGTGATGGTGGAATTGGACTTATTCAACCTTTTTCAATTGTAAAGTCTTATAATGCTAGTTTTTATAAATCAACGCATACAGGTGAATGGGAATATAGTAAAAGTTATATTCTTCCTCCAAAATTAACATTGGGTGTACGTGGAATGTCGGCAAAAACAGCCGATGAAAAAGCGACATTTCAAATTGTTTTTAATAATTCGCCTTCATCAAATAACACCATTTTAACTGTTTTTTATTCAAATGTAGCGGAAAGTTTTGAGCCAATAGTTCATGCTGACTCCATACCAGCGAAATTAATTTCTAAAATGGCGATATACTGAAATATAGATTACCATCTTATTTTAATAAAATTCAATTTTCATTTGATAAAACTAAAGAGAATCAAAATCAATTTATTTTGTATGGAATGTCTTTGTCTAATTCCGAAGAAACAGGTGCTATATGGCATAATGCAGGCGTTGGAGCATGTCAATATAAATCCGTATTATATGAGGATAAATATGAGGAACAAGCTGCTTATTTGAACCCAGATTTGATAATTATTGATTATGGTACAAATGATTTTCTATATACTAATTTAATTCCTGATCAATTAAAGTCAGAAATAGAACAGGTTATAGCTAAGGTTAAAAAAGCAAACCCTAGTGCTTCAATTATTCTAACTTCCTCACAAGATATGAATTATAAAAGTGTTAATATCACTGCCAGCAAGACATTTTCTAAAATCATAAAAACTATTGCTTATGAAAATCAATGTGGTTTTTGGGATTGGTTTATCATTTCTGGAGGTTCACATTCAATGGATATTTGGCAAGAAAATAAATTAACCATGAATGATGGTATTCATTTGAATGGAAAGGGGTCAGAATTAAAAGCGAGTTTATTATTTGAAGCACTGAAAAAAAGCTATTCCCATTATCAAGAGCACCTTGATGTTAAAGAATTGGATTTTGAACAGCCTATAGAATCAAATACTTTCGATAACAACACTATTTCACAAGAATCAATTCCAGTTAAGGTTTTTTCAAAACCTCTTAAAAAAATAACGTATAAAGTTAAAAGTGGAGATACATTAGGCGAAATTGCCCAGAAATTCAATATTAGTATTGTCACATTAAAAAAACGAAATAAAATTCGTGGTAATTTGATACAACTTAATCAAGTTTTAATTGTTAAGAATTAAAAAAAAACTAGGTTGATCACCATAATTAATTACAGATTTTCTGTTGTGTGAAATCAATTCAAATATAGTAGAAATTCAGAGCACCAATCTTCATAAGATTTGTTTTCATATTTGATTTTTTTGAAAATAGTACTTTTTTTATTAATTCCTCCTCGATTATAAACTGAATAAAGACCTTTTAAAGAAAAGTCTATATAAACCTGTTTATTATTATATTCAAATAGTCGTAATAATTTCCATTGGATTTTCGTTTGATTTAAATAATCGATTTGACTTGAAGTTACACTTGTTGGTTTATTTTTTATATCTAGCAAAATGGCGTCATTAATGATATTAATCGGAGCCTGAGTAAGTGTTTTTAATATAAAACTAATTTTCATTTGAAATGGGCCGAATGATAAGTCAAATTTTTCGTTATTTAGTGCAAGATTAGACTTTACAAGTAGCGCCTCTAAATCGTTCATTTGAATTGAATAGGTAACGTATTCAGGACAAACAATACTTAACAATTCTTTTTTCGATAAATAAAAGGGGCTTTCAAATTCAGCTATTTGATTTGAAATTATTGTCAGTTTTTCTTTAGCTTCTTGCTCAAAAAAATAACAAGGATCCGTTTGAGAAAAAGCACTTAAATTAAAAAAGAAAAATAAAAACCATTTCATGAATATTAAAAATTAACTCTAATAGAATTACTTTCGTTAAAATTGGTATCTGAACAAATAACCAATGATTTAATCATAAAATTGTTTTCATAGCAACTGCCACAAATACATAAATCTGAATTTGAAGCACTAGGAATTAATTCAAGTTTAATATTTATTTTTCTTTCAGAATCTAATAGATCAGCAATTTGCCTGGCAATGGTTGGGTTACATTTGAGTTCTAAATTACTCTCAACATAGTTATTATAATTCCTTTCCCCTTTATAAAACATTCTATTGTCAAAATCATTATTAAAAAAATTTGAAACACTAATTAACTGGTCCAATTCGATATTAAATGTATTATTTTCAAAGTTAAAGTTATCAAAAATTCCCGTATATACTTTGTAATAATTGTTTCCGTTTTGACTTATATTCAGCTTTGAATTACTCAGAATTTTCTGAGTTACTACATTGATGTAATCTTGTTTATCAAATTCACTTTTCCAGTTGTAAACCTCTAGCCTTGATTTGGCATAACATTTAATCGATTGCAATAGAGAAGAATTGTTTCTGTAATTTGAAAAATATAAATTTACAGGAATCAAAAAGTCATCTTCTAATTCGATTGGAACACTACTAATTTGATTATAATCAAATGCAATTTTATATAAATAATAAGTTCTAGAGTTTGATTTTGCTTCAATGACAGCATCGTTAATTATTCTTGAAAAATATAGTATTTCTCTTTCCCCAAGGGGTATTTTTTTTAATTCTTTTGAATAATTTTCAACTTCGTAAATAGAATTATAATATAATTCTATTTTGTCATCAGAATAATAACCTGCTTCTTTCAGTGGTTTTGTCGATTTTCCAGTTAAAAAAAATGGTTTATTCTTATTAATGAAATCATTATAATTTGACTTTTCTAAATTCACTTTTTTTACTGATGGTGCATTATTTGTATTATTAACTGTTTTGTCTTCCGTATTGTCTTCTTTATAAAAAAGATCTGATTCTTTATTATTAGTATCTGTTTGGGCAAATAATCCTTCAAAAATAAAAAATAACGATATGTAGAAGAGGTATTTCATAATTATTTACAATTATATTTTTTATTGCGAATACAGTCTGCATTACCTAAGGCTGCCCCTTTGGTCCAATATACGCAAGCTTCCGCTTTTTTGTTCAATTTGTATAGCTCACCAGCAGCGTTATTAAGAAAATACCCTTTGTATTCATCAGTTTCATATTTGCTATTTTTCAATGCATTCATATAATCGGTAAGAGCTGCTTGATGGTCTCCTCTGTTACTATATATATTTCCTCTGTTATTGTAGGCTAAAGCATACTTAGGGTTATTTTTAATTACTTTAGAATAATTTTCAAATGCCTCTTTATCATTGTTTAAATGTGCATTGCAATATCCTAAATTGAATGTTAATGATTCATCATATTCGGCGGTTAAGCTCATTATTTTTAAGATGTCATTTTTAGTATCGCTCCAATAATCTCTATTCCAATTCAATTGGTACCTATCATAATAAGCTTCTGTATTATTTGGATCTATCGCAATCGCCTGATTGAAATAATCAATGGCCGAATAATTATCTCCTTTTTCTTTGTAACATCTTCCAATTAATAATGGAACTACATACACATCACTTTTTTCATTAAACAATGATTTTAGTTCAGATATTGCTTGATCGTATTCTGCTGAATAATATAAGTTTCTGGCTTCATCTACTTTTTTGTTATAATTATAATCAGAAAAATCGATCCCTTTAGCCATTAATATTTGATCTTTTGACGTTACATAAACTTGCGCATCTTTATAAGTTATAATCTTATATTTTTTATAATGATCTATGTAATTCATTTCTTTTAATAAATTATATAACTCAGCCTTTTTTGTTTGAGTGTCAATTTTATAGAAGGAATCCTCTTGTATTGCCAACGCAAATTTTGAATTATCATAATAATACAATATTTCTGCATTATCCAGTATTACATCACCTTTAACATCAATAATACTTTTCTTCTCATTTTCATCAGTAACTTCAGTCATGCCTTTGTAAAAATGACCTCCATATGAATAAATTATTGGAATAGTTATTTCTCCTTTGAAATTTATATACCCAATTTTTTCTTCTAATTGGACTAATAGTAATTCTGTATTATCATAGATGTCATAATTAGCAATTTTCTCAACATAATTTTCACCGACATAACACTTTTCTTCTTCCGTTTCATATCCGTCTGGTACCATTCCTCGAGGCTCACCATAATATGCTTGATATACAGGGCTAACCACTGTTTCTCCAAGTTCATTAATATAACCTATAAGTTCATTCTTTTGGACTTCTAATAAACCATTTAGGATAGTGCCAATAGAATCAAAACTGTCTTTTGTTAAAAAAGAATTAGAAATTAAATTGTATAATTTACAACTAGTAACTGTTGATTTTGGTATTGAATTCGTATTTATTGAAAACAGACTTTTGCCGCAATGATCAATATTTTTATACTTAAAGTCTAAGAGTACTTTCCCTTTTTTATCAATAATCCCATAAAGGGTTCCTGATTTTGGAATGTTGTTGCTTACAATAAAGTAGTCTCCAGCTTCATTTATAGATTCATATAATAAGGGGATAACAACTTCTCCATTTTTATTGATTAGACCCTGTTTCTTTTTTAATTCTACTTTGTAATATAAATTTGTAGCATTTGCATAGTTTAATGGTTCTATCGAAGTATACTTTTGAGATTTAACAGTTCCACTTTGATCAACAAGATAGCTTTGGTTATTTAATGTCACATTAAATGTGGTTGCATCTATTTCGGAAATATTAGAATAAATTGCTTCAAGAATTCCTTCCCCTTTGGAAGAAATTAACCCATAAGTACTTTTAACTTTATTGATATTTTTAGATACGATAAAATTGTCATTATTGGTTTTGCTTATTGATTCGAATGAAAAATCAACCAATTTCTGACCTTGAACATCTAATACACCAAAATTTTTGCCTAATTTAGTGATATAAAAATTACCTGAATTATCAATACAATCATATGTTGTTGGAATTATTTTATTTGCTAAAAGATCAATCACTCCGTATTTCTTATACTTTGAAACGATAAATTTACCATTAGGCAATGCCAGCATTGAATCATATTCCAAATCTCCAATAAACTTAAGGGTACCTATATTAAGTAAAGTGTATTTTTTATTTTTGTTTAAATAAGGCAATACAATTTCTTTATATTCTTTTATTTTACCATTGGCTATCTCAATTTTACTTGAATTTGGGTAGGTAGCTACAAAATTTTCAAAATTGGTCAAATTATCTGATTCGATTACCGAATTCCAATCAATCTCTTCTATTTTTTGTTTTGCCTGCGCAATAAATTTACTTGAAGGAAAATCCTCTACAAATTTTTGATATAATTCTTTATTGTTTTTATCCTTAATTTCTTCCCATTTTTTTGAACTCACAAAGTCAATTGCTTCATTGATATAGGGAGAATTTGGATACGTTATGATGTAATTTTTATATTTCTCAACAGAATTTGATTCTTTAACTTTTTTGAAGGCAACGCTATACATTAATTCTTCTGCTGAATTAAAAAATTTAGAGTTTGGCCTTTTTTTCAAATATTCTTTTAGAACATATTCATCATTCAAGGGCTTTAATTTTTCATATTCCAAGCTGTCTCTTACATTGATAGCTTTATTATAATATGCATTTTTTGGATATTTATCAAGAAAAGATTCAATAGTGTTTAAGTTATATTCTTTTGTATGTCTTGAAAATAAAAAAGATTCAAACTCAATGTTTTCTATTGAATTATTTGTTTCACATAAAAAAATATCTTTGCATAGTTCATCTTTCATTTTTGTGTCATAGTACTCAATACCACTATAGGCTTCCAAAAAATAAATGTAAGCACTGTCTATTGTTTGAATATTATCAGAAACTTTACGCATGTATTTACTTCTAATATATTTAGACTCAGGCTTTATCCCATTTTCTTTTTCATATTTTTCAATTTTTTCAAGTATTTTTTTCTTATCAAGATTTTCTTTAACTAATTCTTCATTCGCTAAACGAAGTTGACGGAATTGAGCATTAACTTTAAATTGAAAGCTAATAATAATGAGTAGGGAAATTAGTAATTTTGTTTTCATAATAAATTTATCAAACAGAGTGATTATTTTTACGTTAAATTTGATAGTTTTTTCGGGTTAATTTATTCTAATTCTTCCTTTTAAAAGTAGTATTTACATAAGATCATACTTTATGAATGATTCTATTTTTTATGAGTTTTTTCAATTCTTTCCTTTTTGTAAATCGCCATTGAATAGCAACTTTATTGGTTAGGAATTAGTATTACAAACCTACAAAAAATATCCCAATTAATAAATTTTCAAAAAATAAAAAAATATTTGTGCTATGTAAAATGCATACTTATAATATTTATTGTAATTGTAATTTTCGTACATTTTTAATCACAGGATTCGTAATAATTTAAATTTACATATTAACGATACATTCATGTATAAAAAAAACCGATTAGTTTCCTAATCGGTTTTTGTTGCGGAGAAAGAGGCTCCGTAACCCTTGTATTTTTATTAGTGTTTTCAGTACTTCCCGTTTTGTGAATCGCCATAGGGTAACCTATAGGGTAACTACTTTTTTTAAGGTCAAGTTTGCACCATAACAAACTTACAAAACTTATCCTAAATTACAACGATTTAAATTATAAATATTTTTAAATAAATAAATGTGTAAAAAATAATTAATTTATGGTTTGTTTTGTAGTTTTGATTAATGACGTTTAATTGAAAGTATTGGACTTAAAATCCCCAATACTAAATCGTATATGTTATGTAAATTAAGCTAAACAGAAAATTAATATCGAAACAAATGACATTTTCAGAATTCTACTCAAACAAAACAATCCAAATCTTGACTGACCAAAGTTCAAGAAAGTCAAATCAAATATTTGTTGTGCTTGGACAAGCAGAGTTAATTGATAAAACTAATCTTTTAGACAACATAACAGACGTTGATACCTTTCATTTGAATGGTAATGAAGAAGTGTTTGACAAAAAATGGTTTACAAGTGTTTTTACCAAATTGAATTCTGCAAAACAATTCCACTTACTTTCTTATGCTCAGTTAAGTTACTTAATAAACTATATTGACAGTTCATTTTTTAAAGAAAGAGTGATTATTATCCGAGATAATTTAAGACAACTCTTTCCAATAAATAAAAGTGAATATTTGGAAGAGAGCAGTGATGAAAATATCGAAACAAGACCAGAAAAAATACCAATATATCAGGCTGAACAAATACAAATTAAAGATTACTTCTTTTATTCCGTAAAGACATTGAACGATGACTTTATTACTATAAATCTTTTTGAAGAAAAAACTGAACTTATTGAATCTGAAAATTCTGATTATGAAAATATTGATATTAGTTCGGATCAAACTGCGTTAGACTTCTTTTTAAGTTCTTGTATCTTAGAGAACAATCTTCAAAAAAATGCAATTGTAAAAATTTATCCCAAACAGCCGATTAATAGCTCAATAATCAAAAATATTGAAAAGGTAAATTATGTTTTAAATCTTTTTGGAGGTTCGTTAAATCTTTTAAAAGAAGAGATAATAAAGGAAGACTATCAAGTTAATCAATCTACAAATGATTTACTTTTAAAATACTGGGGAGAAAAAGCAGAATTCCGAGGATTAAAAGTTTATCGCAATCCTGATATAGGAAATCAAGTTTCTGAAATTTCACAAGGCTTAATTGTTGAAACAATTATTAAAGAATATGAAAATTCAAAAACAAATGAAAAAACAAGAGATTTGTTTTTAACAGCGCCTACCGGTGCAGGAAAATCTCTTCTTTTTCAATTACCTGCATTTTACGTTTCTCAAAGTGGCGATATATCTATTGTTATTTCACCATTAATTGCATTAATGAAAGACCAAGTAAATGCAATTATTACAGATCGTAATTTTGATAAAGTCGCATACTTGAATAGTGAATTAAGTTTAATCGATCGAGAAAGAGTTATAGAAAGTTGTCAAAATAGAGAAATTGATATTTTATATATGTCACCCGAACTTTTTATGTCTTACGACATAAAACACTTTATTGGCGAGAGAAAACTTGGTTTACTTGTAATTGACGAGGCTCACCTAATTACAACTTGGGGAAGAGATTTTCGAGTTGATTATTGGTTTTTAGGAAATCACGTAAGAAAAGTAAGAAAATTTCACAGTTTAAGCTTTCCAATGGTTGCAGTAACCGCAACTGCAATTTATGGAGGTGCAAACGATATGGTATTTGACAGTATTGATAGTTTAGTAATGCATAATCCACACGTTTTTATTGGACAAGTAAAAAGAAGTGATATAACATTTGCTATAAACAATTATGATGGCTTTACAACGAACTATCAATCAAAAAAGTTAGAACAAACTGCTGAATTTATTAAAAGCGTAAATTCATTAGGATACAAAACATTAATATATACGCCTTATTCAAAACACATAGAAGAACTACTTCAAAAAGTTAATATTAATAATGAAGTTATTGCGGTAGGTTATCACGGAAAAATGACAGCAGAACAAAAACAATACTCCTTTATACAATTCAAAAGTGGGCAGAAAAAAGTAATGATTTCTACTAAAGCATTTGGAATGGGGGTTGATATTTCTGACATCGAGTTAGTTTATCACCACGCACCTTCGGGATTATTACCTGATTATGTTCAAGAAATTGGTAGAGTTGCACGAAAATCAGAAATCAAAGGCTTTGCAGCATTAAACTATTCATCTCAGGATCAAAGATTTACAAAAGCACTTCATGGAATGTCTGCTTTAAGACAGTATCAAATAAAAGAAGTTCTCAAGAAAATATACAAAGCATATATCAAAAACAACAAAAGCAGAAACCTGCTTTTGTCTGTAGATGATTTTGCGCACATATTTGAAAACGCAATTGATCTTGACCAAAAAGTCTTAACAGCGTTAATGATGATCGAAAAAGACTATTTGGCAAAAAACCGTTTCAATGTAATTATCGCAAGACCAAAGAAACTATTCGTTCGAGTTTTTGCTAGAATTTCCGATCAACATCTATCTATCTATAAAACAAAATATTCGAACACATTTACTCACATTAGTTCTTTAGAAAACGGAAAAAACATAATTGAAGTTGATTTAGATAAGTTGTGGTATCAAAATTTTAATAACAAAAGTTTTCCAATAATTAAAAGAGACTTTTACACTGGAAATCTATTTAAATACGATGCAATTGAGGTCATTCCTCAATTGAAAATATCGTTTGAAAGATTAGATACATTTACTAATTTGTATCAAAATTTACAATCTTTATTTGCAAACATACAAACTATATTCGCGAATTTTGAAGGTTCTTTTTTTAATCAAGAACAATTAAAATCAGAGTTGAATAACTATTTAAATGATGATATAAAGTCAGAAAAAATAAGCAAGTTTATTTTATCATCTTATTCAGGAAGATTAATCCAACAAGGTAGAATTGAAGCCAATGCTTTCTTACAGCAACGAAGAGAAATTGATGGCTACAAATACAGAGTTTTCAATAATCAACATTTAGCAAGTTTTACAGCACTTACAAGTAGATTAAATAATTTATTTGGCAATACAGACGAATTTATTGTTAATCGCTATGTAACAAATAAAGAATCTAATTCAATTAACTATGTAAGACTTGGTTACTTTTTAGAAATGCTTGAACTTGGCACCTTTGAAATTAAAGGAGGGGAAAATCCAATGGTTTTTATTCGTATAAATGACCCTTTAAGAATTGAAAGAGATTCAAATAATAACAATTATACAAATACTTTATTATCAAAAACTTTAGAAAGGCATCATTTGAGTAATCAAATCTTTGATCATTTCTTTTTACGCAGTTTTTCTAACGAAGAGCGTTGGGATTTTGTAGAAGACTTTTTCCTTGGATCAGATGTTGATATTTTATTAGACAAACATAAAGGTGGCGAGGCAAATAATATTAACATAATTGAATATTTAAACAATAATTCTACCCCTATTAAGGCTGAAGCGACATTATTTGAAAAAAAGAACAATATTCATATTTTTCAACCAAATTCAGAATCTTTTTACAATAGTAGTAGTTTGTTGACAATCGATAACGAGCAAGGCACAAGAACAATGAAAATTTCCGATTGGATTGTAGAAGACCCTGTTAGTTTTCATACTATCTTTCAAAAACACAAATTAAAAATTGATGGTAAGATATTTGAAATTTTGGTTTCAAAACTCAAAGCAAATCATTTCGAACATTTTCGCGATAGTCTTGGTTTAAATATGCGAATCAATTTTAAAGGTTACGAGACACCTATTAAAGCAAGTATTCCATATAAAGACAAACCAGTGGAATTTTATAAATGGTGGTGTGAAAACAAAAACCAAGTTACAATGAAATTTAAAGAAAAATTAATTCTATTTGACAAAGTTTATATGCAAAAAGCAAAAATATTAAAAGCCGAACATAGAAAAATAATAAACAAATAAAATTACAATAGCCAATCTGAAAAATGGTAAAATGTCATTATTTGTTATAAAAAAATGAAAATATAAAAATTTATTTTTTAGGAATAATAATTTAAATAATATTATTTTTTTTTAATAACTAGCCTATCCGAATTGCTAAAAAAGGTTCATCTATTATTTCTTAGAATTATTTTGGAAATTAAAAGATAAAAGTGAAGATTTCATATTTGTCAAATGGTAAAGTTTAGTGATGCTTTTATTATTATTTTTTTGCTAACTAATTACAATTTGTCATCAAAAAGTATAAAAATGTGAAGATTTATTTTGCTATATAAAAGGTACAAGTTTAATTCTTTAGATTAAAAGATATTTATGATTTTCAATATTTAATTCTTGCCAATTAATTATATAGTCATTTGATAATGTAAATCCCGGGAATTTTTCAGCTCTATTAGCTTGAATTGGTTTTATAGTGTCGTCCCAGTTCAAATATGAACTACGCAGTACTTGTCTTCCCTCATGTATTGAAAATGGTCCATATTGAACATTCGGTCTAGGTGGAGTTAAATATGAAATATCATTAGTAATAAATAATACAATTCCTAAATTTTGCAAGTTAAAAGCCTCTTTAAACAATTCAATTCTTTTTATATCTTTCCAAAAACTATAACAGCCCTCATTTTGTGCTCCTTGTTCTGCTAACTCTACGTTTGTTTGTGATCCAAAAACATGATGAGGAAAAACTTGTCTCTTAGTTTTATATTTTATTTCAATGGGTATAAAGTCTTCATTAATACGAACAACTATATCAACTGATATTTTTTTATCATTGTCCCAAATATAGTTTGGAATCAACAATTTGCTAACATAGTATTCTAAAAATATATCATCATATAATCCCGTATTCAAAAGATGCTTAGCTAAATGAACTTGTACTTCATGTTCTGAATGAAAAAATCCAACATGATTAGTCAGGAATGTACTGATTTGATTTATTAAACTTTGTCTCATTAATTTGTCCTTTAGATTGTTAATTTAATAATTTATAC
>JACCDN010588245.1_pt1 | contig 22163 bp, 19 predicted proteins | sample 7441691 | NCBI WGS metagenome assembly JACCDN01 (sample SAMN15323439, study PRJNA562643) | freshwater metagenome | isolation source: river surface water | place: USA:Blue River Watershed | collected 2017-08-16 | reverse complement strand
GCATCTCCGCGCTCGCCAGCTGCGCGGCTTCGCGAAAACCGACTGTCGTCGCTTTTCGGCGACCAGTCACGGCCATATGAACCTTTGTTTTCGCCATCGCGACCGTTGTCACGACCGTATGAAGGTCGGTCTGAACGCTGACCGTATGAGCGCTCGCCACGGCCTGCGTTGTCACGGTTACCCCATGAACCACGAGATTCTGAGCGGTCACCGCGAGGTGCGCGGTCATCCCTGTTGCCGTACGACGGACGTGACTCAGAACGGCCTGCGCCTGAATCAGTGTTGCCATAGGTCTTGCGTGAGCCCTCTTCAAAGAATGAAGCGCGTTTGCCGCGTGGAGCCTCGGCGCGCTCGATGCGGTGAGGAGCTCGACCTCCGCGGCCATCCTCGCGTGCCTTTGATGCGAACTTGTCAGCCGACGACATGCGTGGCTTGCGTGCTGATGATGCGGCTGCCTTCTTTGGGGCGCGCGCGTTTGATTTGCCAAATGTTGGCATTTTTTCCTCTTTAGTTGTGTGGATTCTGCGGGGAGTAGCCGCGTGAATCGATGGGCTAGTCGTAAGCGCTAAACCCACACACGAGAAGAACATCCGCAATACGGCGGATTCTCAATTAGAGGTGAAGACTGGCACAGATCAGAGGTGACCCGCTTGGTCACGTGATTTATTGCTGTGCTGCAAAAGACTACTGTCACGAATTCGTAACGGTTCAACCCTAGCTTGAGGCTTCTGAAAAAGCTAGGGGTTTAGCGAGCCAATTTGGCGCGAACCAAAGTTCGACCGTTTTTTTCGCCTATTGACCAGCTATAAGTGACCTCGCTGAGAAGCTGAGAGCCATAGCCTGCCTCGGATTCGGCATCTGGCAACTTGCCGTTGTTCAAAATTTCGACCAGCAGCAAACTCTCTCGACTAGTTGGCTTAACTGAAACCACGATGTCTGTTGCACCGCCGTGCTTGATTGCGTTGCTGGTTGCCTCGCGAATCACTTCAAGCACACAAACTGCTACAGAGCTAGCCGAGCGAAGCTCCACGCGCATTTGTTCGCTGATTTCAAAACGGATATCACATATGCCGTCCCAGACATCCGTGATCTGAGCCAACACGATGTCAAAGTTCTCGTTCTCGCCAAAACTCTCGAGCTGGTTTAGGGCCTGGTTCAAGTCAACTTCGATGCCAGAAATTAGATCGGGTGAAATCTGCTTAGACTGAGCTAGACGCATCGCGGCTGCATAAAGAGCAGCCTGGACTGGTCCGTGCAGGACTGAAGCCAGGCGCTTGCGGTTCAGCCATGCCTCTTGGCGAAGTTGTGAGTTGATGATTTCAAGATCGGCGATAACGGCACGGATTTTTGCCTCGCTATCAAACCGTCTGGTTCGCGCAAGCTGTTGGCCAAAAGTTAGCAGTGTTATTACTACATACAAAACTGCAGATTGCGTTGGTGTGGCATCGATTTTGACCTCAAAGAAGTCAATAATCCACCAGGTAATCGCGTTAGCAGCCATGCCGGCCAGAGCACTAAAAATGGCGCCTGCCCAAACCGAAGCCCACACCCTCAAAAAAGCGAATCGAATAGCAGAAAGTGACGCATAGTTCGCAGCAAACAGCACAACAGCCAGGCCCAACCCCGGAAGGCCAGGGCTTGAGAGCATAAGGGTTGGGGCTGAAATCATGGCAGCACCAAGCATGCTGAGTCCAGGCAAAAGCATCGAACCGAGAGCCACGCGATCAGGCAGGGCCGCTCGAGACTTTATAGCTCGAATAGTCGTTGCAATTGGTTCGATGCCGCCATCGACTTTAGATCGACCGAGGTCGTGGCTCAACGGCCTGACCACCTCTTCTACCGCCTGCATGAGATTTTTTGCAACGGTCTTGCTTGAAGCCTCATCTGCGATTTTCAACTGGGCATAAACTTCGGCAACTGTCGGTGCGAGAGTTCCACGAACTTTGCTAAGCAGCTCCTCAAGTTGAATACGAATACGCTCGCGAATGCCGCCACGCAATTCATCCAGGCGGATTTTTTCTTGCTCAAGCTCGAGCAGAGCTTTTTCGTGCTTCACTTGCGAAGCCAAAAACAAAACAATGATTACGAGTGAACCAGCCTCAAAAAGTGGGCCACCGGTGAGTCGATAAAAAATGTCACTGCTAGGAACAAGCCCTAGGAAGCCCCCCACAGATAGGACTGTGATTCCGCGAATCAAACCGGCAAATAAGAAAATTGAACTGACCAGAAGAGGACGAGGGCGGATTGCCATCAACCGCAAAAGCCATGGTCGGGCTATCAAGATCGGCGCAACACTCGCAACATAAACTACGGCCGATAACAGAAGCCAGACAAAGAACGAACCGCCAAAACGCTCTTCGTTTTGAATGATAAAGGTAGTTATTGAGGGGAGTGCAAACAGCGCTAAAACGCGATTGCTGACCGCCACAGGGCTGCCAATGTTATTCCAGGCAATCCGAGTGTCTATCTTTGGAGTCGCAAATCTGAGCGCCAATTTAGTTTTCGCTATCCGAGACTTTGTGCACTCTTTAGTTGGCGATTATGTGGCCGGTAGAGCTAAAGAAAACCTTTGCCGCTTCGACTCGGGCATTGCCTTCAGCCTGCGGGTCGATGTTGAGGGCACCAAAAACTCGACTCACGATTCCTTCAACCGCACGCACTGTAGTGCCACGCTCTTCGGCGATCTGAGCATTAGACAATCCGCTTGCGACCAACTTGAGAACAGTGATTTGTCTTGCTGAGAGCTGCGATAGCGGACGGTTGTCTTCTAGGTCGTGCCTATAGCCCTTGCCTAGGGTGTCGCGCAAGACTGCCTCAAGGGCATCGACCAGTTCATTCGAGTCAACCAGGGCTGACTTGCGCATGTAGGCCACGCCCTTTGGCAGTGACTTTGGATCATGGCCGGCAAAACGCGAGTCTGGCAGGTTGGTTAAAAATACGATGCCAATGTCTGGGTTTGACTGGGATAGCGATTGGGCGAAATCGAAACCGTTAGGACCTTGCCCTAGCTCAATGTCTAAAACAACTGCGTCTGGGTCAGTGGCAATAACAGCGCGCTTTGCATCGGCAGCGTTTGCGGCTGTTGTGACAGTGAAGCCAGCGTTTTCAAGTGACTTTGCAATTAGGTCGCGCAGCAACGACTCATCTTCAACCACAACAATGTGGCGACTCATCTTCATTAGATAAGGCCGCGCTTTGCCAGCTCATCACGAAGGTCGGCGTCTGATGGCTCAACCAAAAAATGCCCGTCGGCAAATTTGATTACAGGGATGTTTGTGCGCCCAGAAATGGCCTGTGCCTCGTTGGTGAACTCGGCACTTTCGGCAACATCGCGCAACTCAAACTCGACGCCCTCTGCGTTTAGCAAAGCCTTTGAGCGGCGGCAGTCGCTGCACCAATCCGCACCATAAAAAGTGACTTCAGACATTGCTGTCTCCTTCTAAAAACTTCTTGGATACCTTGCGCGCGCAAACTGGCACACGAAATAATTTCTGACTTCTTATCTAAGCCGATTTTCGTCAGGAATATAAAGCTGACCGGAAACAAAAGTCACGGCGGATAAGTCGCGAATCACTATTTCTGCTGAGGTTTCCAATGCGCGCTCGCTAACGCCAATCACCATTGCAACGCCCGCCGAACGCCCAGATGTCACGCCGGCCTCGGCATCTTCAAACACCACACACTCCCCTGCGGCTAGGCCCAGGCGACTGGCACCCAGCAGGTAAGGGTCGGGGTTCGGTTTTCCGAGCTCGACGTCATCGGCGGTGACCAGCTCTGCCGGAATAGGCAGCCCGGCTGCCGCTAAACGTGCTCGACCTAGATTCTTATTGGCTGAGGTGCAAACAGTCCAGGTGCCAGGAGTTAGCGAGTGAAGTAATTTAACCGCACCACCCAGCGCCACAGTTTCATTGGCGGTGTCCTGTTCGAGCTGATTGATACGATCATTCGCGACTTCAAAAAGATCAGCGCCGACCATGGCTAGCACTAGATCTTGGGCACGACGGCCTGCATTCTGATCGATGTCGAAATCTTGTCCGTATTCTTTGGACCACTGATCCCAGGCTGCCTTTGCTGCTGGATGACTATCGACTAAAACACCATCGTTATCAAACAGGAGTCCTTTTGTTTCGATAATCATTTAGTTTGATTCAACCACCGAGCGATTGCGAAGTGTGATCGATAGGTAAACCCCGACTACCGCGAGCAAAAGCAAAATTTTGGCCGGTGCGATTTCTTCAAAAAGCCACTGCCAAGTTGGAGCGTTAAGGGTTGGAATCGGCATCTCTTTTTCGGTGCCGTCAGACATTGGCCACTCTCGAAGTTTGTTGATTGCCTCGCTGCCCATTGCAAATGACATGATGCTCACAACGGCACCGAACACAATCGAGAGCACAAAGTTCAAGGTTGAAGCGCCTGCGGCGAGTGCGGTCTTAGGTTTCGGCATTGCGGGCTTAGCCTGACGCGCCCGGTTTGCAAACTGCGTGCCGGCGATGATTCCAAAACCAACAATGGCAATGATGATTACCCATACCCAAGTTTGAAGGTTGGTCTTGGTCACGTCATATATAACGAGGCCCAAAATAATGGCAACAGTGGTCGAAAGTATTGGCGTCGCATAGCCCAATGCAAGCGCCTTCTGGGCATCGCTCAAGCGCGGTTTTTCATCCTGCTTGTCGGCTTCAATCGAATGCCTAAACACAAACGCACGCAACAAAACCACGACAACTAGCGCGGTTGCCAAAATAATCGGGACATACAAGTTCATAAAACGAATCAGCAATGACTCTTCGCGCGATGAGAAGTTATTGAAACCGCCCATAAAATTGCCGATTGCAAATACTGCACCAGCGGCCAAGCCGACAATCACGGCAAAGTTCGCAAAGCGGTGGGCAGCACGAGCTAGTGGGTTTTGTTCGCCGGCCTGGCGACGAGCCTCAATTGCCCACCCCTGAGCAATAAGCGATGCAATTGCCGCCAACGAAATTCCTAGCAAAAACAGGTATGGGGACCAGCGCACACCGGCGTAGTGGTCAATTAACTGTCCGGTGTTGTCATAGCGATCCATCGGCACCTGAAGCTCAACCAAAGTGGCCCACATAAAGCTGACCCAGGTAAACATCAACCCGATAAGCGGCAGAGCCACGGCACGGTTTGCTAGCGGGATTCTTGAGATCAATGATTGTTTGCTCATGGCTTCAGACTACGCCCGGATGACAAGTAAAAAGCAAACAGCCCCCAAGGATTGTCGGGGGCTGTTCTTATTGCTAGCTCAATCCGTTACGATTAGTCTCCTTCGACCTTGATGGTCTGGATGGTTCCGGTAATGGTTCCGATCAGAGTGTCTCCGTTGAAGTCTTTGGTTGGTGCATCTTTGACGATGCGACCCAAACGCAAAACCACGATGCGGTCTGTTACCTCAAGCACGTGAGGCAGGGTGTGCGAAATGAAAATTACGCCTAGGCCCTTCTTCTTTGCCTCGCGAATGATGTTCAAAACCTCGCCGGCCTGACGAGCACCAAGGTGGTTGGTTGGCTCATCAAGGATGATCACCTTTTTAGCCCATGCCACAGCGCGACCGATTGCCACGGCCTGTCGCTGACCGCCTGAAAGCTGAGATACAGCGCGGCTTGATGCCGGCACAGCGATGCCAACAGCTTCTAGGTCCTCGTGTGCCTTGTGTTCCATTTGCTTCTTGTTCAAGAATCCAAGTTTGCCGAGGATTCCCTTCACCGTGATCTCACGACCAAGGAATACGTTCTGGCTAACAGTGAGGTGCGGAGCTAAACCTGAGTCCTGGTAAAGAGTCTCAACGCCAGCTTCTAGCGCCTGACGTGGAGAATCCCAAACGACCTCTTTGCCCTCAAGAAAAATCTGACCGCCGTCAGGCTGGTGGGCACCTGAAAGCACCTTAACCAAGGTTGACTTTCCGGCGCCGTTGTCACCAACCAAGCCAATAACTTCGCCGGCGTGCAACTTGAGGCTCGCGCCATCTAGGGCAACAACTGAACCGTATCGCTTTGATGCGTTTTTTAATTCGTAAATTACTTCGCCGCTCATTTATTTGCGTCCGTTCTTGCTCTGAAGGGTCTGGGCTGCCACCGCTGCAGCGATTAGAACTGCAACCACAACCTTCTTCCAGTCAGGTGCCACACCGATCATGATGAGACCAGACTGAACCGTGAAAAGTATTAGCGCACCAAGAACGGTGCCCATAATGCGACCGACACCACCCATTAGCGATGCACCGCCGATAACTACAGCTGCAATGGCGTCAAGTTCACGACCGGTTCCTGATGAAGGTGAGCCTGCACCTAGACGGATGTATACATAGATGCCGGCTAAACCAGCTAGCGCGCCTGAAAGCGCATAGATCTTGGTGATGTGACGTTCAACATTGATACCGGCGCCTCGAGCTGCGAAAGCATTAGAGCCGATTGCATAGGTATAAAGACCGAAACGTGAGCGGTGAAGATAGGCACCGGCAATTGCGACCACGATCGCAACACCTAGGACTGCCCAAGAGAAAGGGTTGGCCTGAGGTGACATCGCTGAAATTAGAGCGAAGTCATTAGCAGAACCGATTGGCATACCATTCGACAAAATGACCGAGAAGCCAAGGCAAGCGCCCATGGTGGCCAAGGTCGCGATGAACGGAACAATTTTGAACTTGTTGATGAGGAACGCGTTAACCAAGCCAACGACCAAACCAACAGATACCGAAACAATGGTTCCGATAATCAGCGCGCCGTGTGCATCGGCGCCCTTGACGCTCTGGTCAAGGTTGAGCACGTTAGCCATAGTCCAAGCTGAAACTACTCCTGAGAGACCAATGACAGCACCGACCGAAAGGTCGATGCCACCACTGATCACTACAAAGGTTTGACCAACAGCAATCAGAACAACCGAACCCCAGTCCGTAAGGATGTTATTCGCGGTTGGCACTGATAGAAACTTAGGCTCCAAGACCGAGAAGACAGTGATCAACAAGATCATGACTCCAACGAGAATTGTGCTTTGGTTGTTTCCTAGTGCAGACAAGCGAGCTGCCAGTGGGCTCGGAGAGCCCGCCTTCGCTGCGTTCTGATTGCTGTCGGCCATTTGATACCTGTTTCTTTTTAGCTATTTACTACGAATCGATTAGTTCGCTACGTAGGTGTACTTTGCGAAGTCTTCTTCTGAAGTCTCTGCGGTTAGAGCAACGTTAGGAATAACAACTTCCTTAGCGGTTGAGGTCTTGCCAGTCTTGATGTACTCAACCAAGGTCTTGATTGCTAGGCGAGCTTCTGCAGCTGGGTCCTGAGCGATAAGAGCGGTGAAGATGCCTGACTTGATCTTTGCAACGTTGTCTGGGTAAGCGTCGTAGCCAACTAGGCCGACTTTGCCAACTAGACCCTTTGCCTCTAGTGCAGCAGCTGCACCTGAAGCGTTGGTGCCGTCGATAGCGAAGATGCCGTCTAGACCTGGGTACTTGGTCAACCAGTTGTTTACGTTGGTAGCAGCCTTCTCAGGGTTTGACTCTGAGTAAGCAACGTCCTTGATCTGGATGCCTGGGTAGTTAGCAGCAACTGCAGCCTTGAAGCCCTCTAGACGAGCAACGTTGGTGGTAGCGGTAGCTGAGGTTAGACCGATTACAACTTCGTAGGTCTCGCCATCCTTGTAGCCGATCTTTGTAGCTAGAGCCTCAGCAGCCTTAGCGCCACCGTCTTCGTTGTCACCGGTGATGAAGGTAACTACGTCGGTTAGGTCTTCTACGTGAGTGTCAACGTTGGCAACAACGATGCCGGCAGCAACTGCCTTAGCAACTGAAGCCTGAAGAGCCTTAGGGTCAGTTGGGATTAGAACTAGACCAGTTGGCTGCTTTGCAAGAACTGCGTCAACGATTGGAATCTGGGTCTCTGGTGAGTAGTTTGCTGGGTCGCCTTCCCAAATTAGGGTGACGCCCTGAGCAGCGGCTTCTTCTTCAGCTCCGACCTTCATGGCCTGGAAGAATGGGTCAGACTCTGCACCCATAACGAATGCGATGCTGATGTCTTCTGCTGCTGTTTCTTCTTCTGTTGCTGCGCAACCTGCAACTGATAGCGATAGTGCTGCAAGAGCACCAATTGCGGCAACGCTACGTAGTGAACGCTTCATTACTTATCTCCTAAATAGGGTTTTGTGAGAGAATTGCGAGAACGTTCTCGCAAATCCTGATACAATCCTGACAGCATCCACGCTCTACCAGCAACTTTTTCGGATAACGGTTTAGTCACATTCATAACGTGTTGATTATTGGTCCGGAATATTCGGCAGCTCATTTATCGAATGGAGGATCATGGCAATCGAAAAATCTCACGCCCCGACCATCATCGATGTTGCCGAAAAGGCGGGTGTTTCTAGGGCCACTGCATCTCGAGCACTCAGCAACTATGGGCGCATCAATGCCGAAACTAAAGCTGCGGTTGTGGCTGCGGCAGCTGAACTTGGTTATCGCCCGAATGCGCTTGCTCAATCGATGCGACGCGGCAAAACCAACACCATCGGGCTAGTAATTGTTGCCGATTTCACGAACGCCTTTTTTGATCGCGCCACAAAGGCGATTGTTGATGCCAGTCGCGCACGTGGTTATGAAGTGTTGGTTACTCACAGTGATGAGGCAATCGAAGTGGAACGTCACGCCGTTCAGACTCTGCTCGAAAAACAAGTTGATGGGCTAATTGTGGTTCCCTCGACCACGGCAGTTCACGACCACCTCGCTCCAAACCATCTGAATGGCAAGCCGGCGATTTTGATCGACCGACGCCTCGACGGTGTGCGGCTGACTTCGATCACCACCGACGATTTTCAAGGTGCCGACGCTGCAGTTCGTCATGCACATGCCATGGGACACAAACGCTTTGCATTTTTGATCGCGGCACCAGACATCCGTGGATATTCAAACGATCGACCAGCCGCACTAATTAGCACCGTCGACGAGCGCGTAAACGGTTTTATGAATGCAGCGACCGACATTAGCAGCCGCACCAAGCACACCTGGGTTTATTGCGAAGATACCCCCGCTGTTAGCGAGGCTGCGGTGATGAAGATTCTGGATGAGCAAAAGCGGCCAACGGTTATCTTCACCTCTAACAACGACATGGCACTTGCGGTTATGAAGGTTGCCGGCAATAGGCAGTTGCAGCTCGGTCGCGACGTGTCGCTGATCACAATTGATGACTCAGACTGGGCAGCTGCAATGGTTCCTGGATTGACTGTTGTCGCTCGCCCGGTTGAAGAACTTGGACGGCTAGCCGTGGATAAACTTCTGGCAGAGATTGACGCCGATGGCAAACCAGGTGAAAAGATTGTGTTGCCCACCGAGCTAATCGCAAGAGGTTCAGTAGCAAACCTAAAGATGTACCCCGAATATGACCCCGAATACAAAGGTGAAAGATGATCCTCGTTATTGGTGAAGCACTGATCGACCTGATCGAAAACCGCTACCAGGCTGGCGCATTCAATGCGATCGTGGGTGGCGCTAATGCCAACGTTGCGATTGCACTTGCTCGCCGCGGCACACCGCAGCAATTTTTGGCGCGAATCTCAGATGATCGATTCGGCAAGATCATTCGTGAGCGACTTGAGACCAACGGGGTAGGTCTTGACCACGCAATCGCCGCCGACGAACTAACCACACTAGCTGTGGTTTCGATTGACTCTCACGGAGTGCCTTCATACGCGTTTTATGTGAACGGCACCGCTGACTGGGGCTGGACCCCGGCCGAACTGCCAACCGATGAGACCCTCGACAGTCTTGGCGCAAAAGCACTTCAGTTTGGCTGTTTGACGATGGCGATGGCACCGGGCAATGCCGTGATCGAAGCGTGGGGTGAGCGACTCTATAAAGAAGAGCGTCTGACCATCAGCCACGACATCAACATGCGCCCAGCACTTGGCTTTGAGCGCGATGTTGAGCGTCAGCGCGTTGAACGCGTGAACCAGTTCTCGCACCTGATCAAGGCATCGGATGAAGACATCGAATGGCTATATGGTCTTGAGCCTGGCACCGACATCGACGGCATTGTGAATGAGTGGATTGGCGACTCGGGCCGTCACGTTTTTGTCACCCGCGGTGGCGACGGCGTTTCGGTTTATCGCCCGGGTGGCACCCGATTTGATGTGCCTTCGCGCAAGATCAATGTGGTTGACACCGTTGGTGCCGGCGACACTTTCTGTGCCAACCTGCTTGGTCAGCTGCACGATTCAGACTCATTGGGCGAGCGAGCCTTCGCGCGTTTGGGTTCACTGAGCGATGACCAACTTCACGAATATGTTCGCGTGGCGGGTGTTGCTGCGTCGATTACCTGTGAGCGCGCTGGTGCCGAGCCGCCGACCACCGCTGACCTTAACGCTGTATTGGCAACTATCTAATGGACGCGAATTATCCAGACTGGTTTTATCTGGTCATCTTTGTTGGGTTGGTCTTGAATGTTGCGTCGGGCTGGCTATCTGGAGCGACCGCTCGTTCAAAGGGCTACAGCTTTGCCCTGTTCTTCGGCCTATCTTTCGTGAGCTGGTTGATCATGGCGACCATCGCAGTTTTCATCAAGCAGCGCGACACAATCGCAGCCCCAGATTCAGTGCGCACCTCACTAAGCCGCACTCTTTATTTCACCGGATTGGGTGCATATGTCGTTGGGCCACTCTCGCTTTCGCTAGTGGCGGGCGGCGCAAGCCAGGTTGCCTGGAGCGGAATCGCCTGGGTCGTTATCGTCGGCGCAATCGGCGCAACTCTAATGGGCATCGGGCTGATCATGGCGTCGGTGGTTTTGGCCAAGAACAAATCTGGCGAAGCCTTGCAGAAGTTCAATCCGACTCTCGACTAATTTTCGAAATCGCAAAATACCCACCTCGATAAACGGGGTGGGTTTTGCACATCTTGCCGTTATGATCTGGCTTTGTCAGAGGGTGCTGGCAGACTTTGCTCATAACGAAAACAGCTGCGAGATCAGCTTGAACAAAATCTGGGGATTCATTGCGACAATTTAGCGATTCACGTTGGGTTTACAACACCCGCGATTTGATGCGGGCATCAGCCTGCGACCACTGCACAAGATTGGCCATTGCGCGCGAACTCGGCGTGCCCGGGGTTGCCGAACTAATCGCCGGCTTTGAGGTCACCGACATCGGTTTGCCGGGTGTTTATGGCGACCGATTCGAGGCCGCTCTAGAGGGCGAGCTTCGAGCATCGCTCGGTTCAGATTTTCAACGCTCCGAGGGTGTTGACCTTTTTGAATCAACCATCGAACTGATGCGGGCCGGCGCGCCAGTCATTTATCAGGGTGGCTTGCAACATCAAGTTGGCCCGGCTGTGTTTTCTGGCAAGCCCGATTTTCTAGTTCGTGGCGACTATGACCTCGCCTTTCACGATGGCCTGCTGACAGCGGTTCATAATCTTGGCCGACCAAACACCGGATACATCGCCTGGGATGCAAAATTAGCTAGCTCAGCTAAGCCAAACTATCTGCTGCAGCTGGCGCTCTATGTCGATGCGCTTGAACAAGCAGGCCTTAAAGCGCAGCAGGTGCAACACGGATTAATTCTGGGCAGTCGCCAGCTAGTCACCTTTGAAGAGGGCGAGATTGTGCCGGCTATGCAGCAGGCGCGCGCAACGCTGATTGCGATGTTTGCGCAGGCCGATGGGGCGAATGCCCTCTCAGATTTTGCGCTCGAGACTCTTTCGTTGGCCTGTGACTCAACCGATGCCTGCAAGGTTTGTGAATATCCAGACCTCTGTGCACAGACACGCATTCAACAAGATCAGCTGGTTCAAGTTGCCGGCATCAACCGCAGCCAAATAGAAAAACTCAAGCGAGTCGGCATCACCACTATGGCCCAGCTAGCTGAGGCCGATGAATCTGCACGCCCGAGCGATTTTGTGCCGGGCAGTTTCGACAAACTCATTAAACAAGCCAAACTTCAGCACAACGCAAAAGTCTCTGGCAAACACGATTACCTGCTTTTGAATGACCCAGAGATCGGCGTTTTGCCACCGACTTCTGCTGGTGACCTATTTTTCGACATGGAGGGCTTTCCATACTTCGAAGAGCGCGGTGGGCTGGAATACCTTTTTGGTTCCGTTGATCGAGATCGAAAGTTTCACGCTTTTTGGGCACACGATCGTCGTGAAGAGCGCGTGGCATTCGAGGGTTTCGTTGATTTTGCCGTTGCAGCCATGAAAGCCGACCCGAATGCGCACATTTATCACTACGCACCATACGAACTGACGGCACTAAATCGACTGGCTGCAAGGCACTCAACTCGAGAAGCCGAAGTTGCTTGGCTTATTGAAGAAGACCGTTTGGTTGACCTCTATAAGGTCGTTCGCGGTTCAATAATGGTTAGCCAGCCGAGCTATTCAATCAAATATCTCGAGGTTTTTTATGGCGTGCAGCGCGAAGGCGAGGTCACAAACGCCGGCTCAAGCATCGAGTTCTATGAAGATTTTCGTCAGACCCGCGAAGTCGATGCGGCGGTGGCCCAAAACCTGCTGCAAAAGATTGCCGACTACAACACCGATGATTGCGTCTCTACACTCGAGCTTTATGAGTGGTTGAGCTCGATGCCCGGTGCTCACAAAAAGTTTGCTGCATTTAGGCAGGCGGTTGCCGCAAAAAAAGAACTTGAGCGCCGGCAATCTGACTCTCGTGATGATTCACCCGAGAGTCGCCGAGCGCTCAAAGCCGAAGCCGAATTAGAGCGACTAAACCAGAGCACTCAGAGCCTCAAGGCAGCTATCGAGGATTGGCCGTGGGGGCAATCAGAATCAGGCGATTATCAGGCCAAAATCTGGCTGGCGCTCACTCACTCGATGCTCTATTACAACCGCGAAGAGGTAATTCAGTGGCGCAATTGGCGCCTGCGTCGAGACGCAACTTTTGATGCCCTAGATCGCGACCGTAAAGCACTCGTGGTCGAGGGCGCAGCAGCTATCGCTGAGCCGACCCTGTTTGGTTTAGCTTCCGACGCCAAGTTGAAGATCGAGTATTCATATCACCTGGCACCCGGGCAAACCAACTTTCTCAAAACCGGCGACGCAATATTCGTTCGCTACAACACCGGCGCCAATCAACAAGACACCGACTATGGCATCGTCAAAGAGGTGCATGGCGACCGCGTGAACTTTGTGCGCAACACCACGGTGGCAGTTGCCAGCTTTGAACCAAACGCGATTTTTGCCAACGAATGGATGCCGCTGGCCGACAAGCCGAATTCTGTGGCCGATTGGGTCACGCAGGCAACATCCGAGTGGGGCTCGCCGTCCAATCTGGCGCCAACCACTCACCCACTGTTTGACCTATTAATGCGCAGGGCGCCAAAACTCAAAGGTGGGCAGCCGCTGCCAACCATTAAAGGTGCCGATGCCCTGCCGGCGATTCTGACCGCCGTCGATCAACTAGATCACACCACGCTCGCAATTCAAGGGCCGCCTGGCGCTGGCAAAACCTACTTGGCATCTCGCGCAATCGCCCACTTGGTGACTCAGGGCAAACGCGTAAGCATCACAGCAAACTCTCACTCGGCAATCGAAAACCTTCTGATCGCCTGCCTGGATGCCGGGGTTGACGGCAGCCAAATTGCCAAGCGCAACCAAACCGGCAGTTCAGCTGCCAAACCCTGGCGAGTGCCCAAAACAAATTCAGACCTAGGCAGTTGGCTGCTTTCACAGGGTCAGGCGGGTTGCATAATCGGTGGCACATCATGGAACTTTGCTTCAGCCGCGCTTCGAAACCAGCCTTTTGACTACCTATTCATAGATGAAGCAGCACAGTTCTCGCTAGTAGATGCCATCTGCGCAGGATCAAACAGCAACAACATAGTTCTGCTGGGCGACCCACAGCAGCTGACTCAGGTAGTGCAGGCCGTTCACCCGGGCGGTGTCGACAACTCGGCTCTCGGTCACTACATGGGCGAACAGCAAATCATTGCCGAATCAAACGGATTCTTTATCGACACCACCAGAAGAATGCACGCAGCCGTGAATAAACCGGTCTCTTGGCTCTCATACCAAGGCATGTTGCATGCACACGAATCAACTTCAGCCAATCGCGTCGAGTCAGTTGATCCTGGTTTAATTGCGGTGCCGGTCGAACACCTTGGCAATGCCTCACACTCAATTGAAGAGGCGCAGGTTGTGCTTGAGCTGGTTCGGGCACAGTGCGCCAAGCTCGACCAATCACAGGTTTTGGTGGTTGCACCCTATAACGCTCAGGTTGACCTGATCAGAGACACCCTCGATTCGGCGGGCTTTGATCTGGTTCAGGTTGGCACCGTCGACAAATTCCAGGGCCGCGAGGCAATGGTAGTTATCGTGAGTTTGGCTGCATCAAGCGCTGCCGATGCGCCAAGAGGGCTAGAGTTTTTGCTCGATCGAAATCGCTTGAACGTCGCAATCTCACGTGCAAAAGCCAACTGCTATTTGGTGTTCAATCCGGCGCTAACGCGCACTCGGTTCGCCACCGTCACTGATGTCAAAAGCGTTAGTCGACTAGTCGGCCTGCTGGAGTTTGCGAGTTAGCCTCACTTGAAGCGCGAGCAGCCTTTACTGCACGGCGGCCGGCCGGAAGCAAAATTGCCAAACTAACCGCAATAATCTGCGTTGCTCCTGCGACTACTAAAAGACTCTCAACCGGAAAAACGTCGGCGAGTGGACCCAATACCGACATGCCGATTGGCATTGCTACCGAGATGACGATTCCAACAAAGCCGAACACGCGCCCTTGTCGCTCAGGTTCGACGGTCTCTTGAAGAATGGTCATCGCCGAAGTGAAGAATGAAGGCACCACCAAACCAATCACGAAGAACAACACGTAGAAGACCCAAAGGTTCGGCGAGAAGCCCATGAATATCGACAAGACGCCGAAGCCGACCGATGTGCCGATAATTAGTGAGATCTTGTTGACCTTGGTGGCAAAGGTGGCCAAGAGAATGCCGCCCAAAGCCATACCTATGCTGAAAAGGATCTCGGCAAAAGTGAGCTTCCAGACTTCTGCGCCGAAGTTACGTGCGATTAGCAGCGGTGAGAGGTTTGAAGGTGCAACCGCCAAAAGGAAGACAATGGCAAAAACACCCATGACCCAACGAACAAGGTCGTGGGTGAAAATGTAGCTCATGCCATCTTTGAGGTCAGCAAAATAGCTCGGCTTATATGCTGCGTTGACTCGATCGAGGCTCGGAACTTTGATGAAAGCGAAGATGCTGATTCCGATCACAGCAGTGACCGCATCGATAAAGAAGATGGCCACGATAGACATGTTTGCATAGACAGCTGCTGCTGCCACCGGAGCCAACAGCCCCATTGCCGACTGGATGCTGCTATTGATGCCGTTGATGCGCATCAACTTATCGCTAGGCACAATCTGCGGAATCACAGCTGACACAGCAGGCATCTGGATGCCGGCACCAACCGAACGAACGGCCATCACCAAGAAAATCAACCAGAGGTCATCGATGCCTGAAAGCATAAAAAAGGCAAGGCCCAAAGTTGCGGCGGCGATCGATGCATCCGCCGCAATGATCATGGTTTTTCGGTTAACGCGGTCAGCCCAAACGCCGGCAAAAATTGAGACGATTGCCTGCGGCAAGAATCCAAAGATTGCTGCCAACGCAAGAATAGAGCCAGACTTGGTGGTCAGGGTTAGGTGCCACATGATGGCGTACTGAACCAAGAACGAGCCGAACATCGATACTGTTTGCGCTGTCAAAAAAAGGCCGGCACGGCGTGCCCACCCAGGCATCGAGTCGCTCGCCAGCGGTTCGGCTGCGGCGTCGGTGCTTGTTGCGGTCTCTTGCTGGCTTGGGGCAGTTGCTTTTTTGGGCATCCAAAAAGCCTAGGCCCTTGGCAATACCTTTAGGGTCTTGAGCGTTGGGTCAGCGACAAACGCGATTCGAACACCCATGTCGCGTGCCTCAAACAGAGCCGAGAGTGCAGCCTCGGTGATTAGTTCACCTGGCGACAACACCGGCACGCCCGGAGGGTAAGGACAGATCATCTCGGCACTAACGCGACCAACCGCGTCAGCAGAATCAACAACCTCATAGTCGCTAAAGAATGCTTCGCGCGGAGTCACGACAACCTGCGGCTCAATTGAGAACGCTGGCAAAATCTCGATTGCTCGAGCCTCACCACGGTGGCGATCAACCGATTCGATGATTCGCTTCACAAGGTCGTTGATGCGATCCGGGGTGTCAGCAAACGTAATCATCGGGATAATCACATCGCGGTTAGCCATCTCGACATCGATGTTGGCAGCTAACAGGTCGGCCTCAACCAGATTGCCGTCGGCACCGCAGCCGCTCAGCAAAATGACCAACTTAAGCGGGTCAATGTATTCGCCATCAATGACATCGATGCCGGCAGCGACCAAGGCTGCGCGACCGCGTTCGGTGGCCTCAATAACCGGTCCAATAAGTTCATGCCCGTGGCGCTCAAGAAGTGCTCGAGCGGCATCGATAGAAGCGAGAATTCGACCAGACATCGATGTGGTCTGGGTTGAATCAAACATCTTGTTGAAGCGAGCCAGGTCGACATAGTCACCCTTGACCAGCACAAAAGAAGCCTGTGAATAAGACGGCAAGGTCTTGTGCGCCGAGGTCACCACAATGTCGGCCCCTTCGGCCAGCGGGTGGTTCGGCAGTTCTGGGTGAAAACCGTAGTGCGCGGCCCAAGCGGCATCTACTACAAGTGGGATTCCGTAATCATGCGCTGCAGCGGCCAAGCGTGGAATGTTCGACATGGTGCCAACATATGAAGGCTCGCCAATTAGCACGGCCTTGGCATCAGGGTGTGCAGCCAAAGTCTCGCGCAAGCGAGTTGAAGGCAAATACTCAGGCAATCCGGTTGCCGGGTTGATTTCGGGTCGAACCCAAATCGGGGTCACGCCGGCATAAACCAAACCAACCAAAACCGATTTGTGGAGCGTGCGCGAAACGATGACTTTGTCGCCAGGGCCGGCAACCGCCATAACAGCCGCGTGGTTTGACCCCGAAGAGCCATTTACGCCAAAACGGCATAGGTCTGCATTCCATAGGATGGCCGCCAAGCGCTCGGCCTCAAGAATCAAGCTTGGTGAAATTCGATGCGGGTGATTACCCGGAAGAACTGGAATATCGCCATCAACAATTGCGCCGGTTAGATCGGTGCGACCTTTGTGTCCAGGAATCTGGAACGGTGACCGATCTGTCTCCATGTCACGGATCCATGCATCTAGCAGGGGTGCGGATGAGCGCAACCCCATTGGATCTTTAGTGTCTAGAAGAGTGGCTGCGCCAAATGCGTGCTGAGGCAATATCCCGCCTATCTTTAGGTCTCGGTCGTTCGCCGAGCTCACGTTGCCTAACCACCATTGGGATGATCAGGTTTCAAAAGACCAGAAAGTCTTAAGGTTTGAAAAGTCTAGAAAGACTAAGGGACCGGGTCAATAAAGAACCCGATCCCCTTGTCTTAAGGTTTTGTGAATTCTTAGAACTCGACCTTGGTCACGTTGGTGTCTAGTGGGATACCAGGACCGAAGGTGGTTGCTACTGCACCCTTGATGATGTAGCGACCCTTTGAGCTTGATGGCTTCAAACGAAGAACTTCTTCAAGAGCTGCCTCTAGGTTCTGACCTAGCTGCTCCTTGGTGAATGAAGCCTTGCCGATGATGAAGTGTAGGTTTGACTGCTTGTCAACGCGGAAGTCGATCTTTCCGCCCTTGATGTCAGTAACAGCCTTAGCTACGTCTGGGGTCACGGTTCCGGTCTTTGGGTTTGGCATTAGGTTACGAGGACCTAGAACCTTACCTAGACGACCAACCTTGCCCATTAGCTCTGGGGTTGATACTGCTGAGTCAAAGTCAACCCAACCAGCGGCTACCTTCTCGATTAGCTCGTCGCCACCGACTTCGTCGGCACCGGCTGCAACTGCAGCGTCAGCTGCGGCACCAGTTGCAAACACGATAACGCGAGCGGTCTTACCGGTTCCGTTAGGAAGCGATACGGTTCCGCGGATCATCTGGTCTGCCTTGCGTGGGTCAACACCAAGCTTTAGGGCTACCTCGATGGTCGCGTCGAACTTCTTTGAGCCAGTCTCTTTAACTAGGGTTACTGCCTCGGCTGGGGTGTATAGCTTGCCCTCGGTGATTAGGGCTGCTGCGGCTTCATAAGCCTTTGAGCGCTTTGCCATTCTGTTGTTCCTTTTCTTTGGTCACAGTTGTGGTTCAACGATTCGCGCGCGAATCTCCCACGACTTCTTTTGCTCACCACACGGATGTGCGGTTTGCGGTTGCCCTTGCGGGCGGTTGTTGCTTAGGCCTCTACGGTGATTCCCATTGAGCGTGCGGTTCCCGCGATGATCTTTGCCGCTGCGTCAACATCGTTGGCGTTTAGGTCAGACATCTTCTGCTCAGCAATCTTGTATAGAGCGTCCTTCGAAAGCTGCGCAACCTTCACGGTGTGAGGGGTGCTTGAGCCCTTTGCGACTCCGGCAGCCTTCTTGATTAGCTCAGCTGCTGGTGGGGTCTTAAGAACGAAGGTGAATGAGCGGTCTTCGTAAACGGTGATTTCAACCGGTACGACGTTGCCCTTCTGGTCTGCGGTTGCGTTGTTGTACGCGGTGCAGAATTCCATGATGTTTACACCGTGCTGACCAAGAGCTGGACCAATCGGAGGAGCTGGGTTAGCAGCGCCCGCGTTGATCTGAAGCTTGATCATGCCGGTGATCTTTTTCTTCGGTGCCATTTGTTATTCCTTTACTAGGGTTTGTAACTCTTTTAAATCTGGATTAGGCCAGTGGGCCAACCTGCTCGAAGCCAAGCTCCACAGGAGTCTCGCGCTCGAACAGTGAGACCAAAACGGTTAGCTTGCCGCTTTCTGGCTTGATCTCGCTGATGGTTCCAGGAAGACCTGCGAATGAGCCGTCCTTGATCATGATGCTTTCGCCAAGCTTGAAATCGATGTTGATTGGAACAGCCTTGGCCTTGCCCTTGACTGCAACGGCGCCCTTGACGGCAGCCTTTGCTTCTGCCTCTTCAGGCAGAACATACAAGGTCTTCAACATGTTGAATGCCTCGTCTGGGCGAAGTGGGGTTGGGTTCTGTGAGTTGCCAACGAAGCCGGTGACGGCTGGGGTGTGGCGCACTAGAGACCATGACTCTTCGTTCATCTCCATGCGAACCAAAACATAACCAGGGATGCGAACCTTGGTGACTAGCTTGCGCTGGCCGTTCTTGATTTCGATGGTGTCTTCCATTGGAACCTCGACCTGGAAGATGTCGTCGCCGCCCTCTAGAGCAAGCTTGCGGTTCTCGATGTTCTGCTTGACGCGCTTCTCGTAGCCGGCGTAGCTGTGCACGACATACCACTTGCCTGGCTGGCGACGAAGCTCAGCGCGGAACTCGCGGTATGGATCAGCATCTGCCTCAGCCTCAGCCTCAGCTGCAGCAGCAACCGGTGAGCCCTCTTCGATCTCGTTTGAGATTGCAGCAGCTTCTTCGCTTGCCTCAACAATTGCTTCTTCAAGCTCGAGGTCTTGCTCTAGCTCAGCAGCAGCATCGGCAGCCAAGTCGGCGAAGTCTGCATCGGCTTCGGCGATAGCAGCATCGGCGGCAGCATCTTGAACCTCGGCAACTGCCTCTAGTTCGTCGCGCTCGATTTCACTCACTTTTAAATTCCTTTGGTATTACGCGGTTGGGGTGAAGGTGAAAACAACACCCTGGTAGAAAAGCCAGTCAAGCAACGAAATGATTGCCATTACGACGGTCACGAAAGCAAGAACAACTGCGGTGTAGTTGCGAAGCTCAGCCCAGGTTGGCTTGGTCACCTTGCGAAGCTCGCCGATAACCTGCTTGAAGAAAAGGGTGGTGCGCGCGATCGGACCACGGCTAGCGGTCTTGTCGGCCTTAGCCTGTTCGACTAGGTCTTCAGATGCCTGCTCTAGCTCTTCTGCCATGAGACATTCCCTTCTTCTGCGGCTGTTGCCTTAGGTGCTGCTTTGTTCGCAAATCACTTTGCAGGGCGGACAGGACTCGAACCTGCAACCTGCGGTTTTGGAGACCGCTGCTCTACCAATTGAGCCACCGCCCTTTACAGGGCTAGTCAGCAAATCCTTAGCTAACCGCAAAAAGACAGACTTATAGATTGGAATCTTAAGAATGATTTAATTTGCCAGATTAGGCTTCGGAAGTTGTCAAACTACCTAACGGAAGTCTAGGCGTTGTAGGCACATAATGCAAAGCGATTTTTCTTGGCACAGCCTTGCCTCCGTTAGGCTTTACGCGTGACCACTCCAATTTTCCCTCGAATTTCTAAGCGCATTGGCTCGATTGCTGAATCAGCAACTCTAAAAGTCGACGCAAAAGCCAAGTCTCTGCAAGCCGCAGGCCGCCCGGTTATCTCTTATGCCGCCGGTGAGCCAGATTTTGCAACCCCAGCCCACATCGTTGAGGCAGCAGCAATTGCGGTGCGCGATCCAAAGAATCACCGCTACACACCAGCGGTTGGTTTGCCCGATTTGCGCGAGGCTATCGCTGCTAAAACTAAGCAGGATTCAGGCACCGAAATAACTGCGGCCCAGGTTGTAGTAACCAACGGTGGCAAGCAGGCTGTCTATCAGGCATTCGCAACCCTGCTTGATCCAGGCGACGAAGTTTTGATGCCAACCCCATTCTGGACAACCTACCCAGAGGCCATTCGCCTTGCTGGTGGAGTGCCTGTCGAGGTATTTGCAGGTGCCGATCAGAACTACCTAGTCACCGTCGAGCAGCTCGAGGCAGCGCGCACTCCGCGCTCAAAAGTTTTGCTTTTTGTTTCACCATCAAACCCAACTGGATCGGTATATACCCGTGAGCAGACCGAGGCTATTGGTCGCTGGGCATACGACAACGGCATGTGGGTTATCACCGACGAGATTTATCAGAACTTGGTATACGACGGCATCCGTGCGGTTTCAATCACCGAGGCTGTGCCAGAGCTAATTGACCGCACCATCTTGGTGAATGGTGTTGCAAAGTCTTATGCAATGACCGGTTGGCGATTGGGCTGGATGGCCGGCCCGCTTGACGCGATGAAGGCCGCCGGAAACCTGCAGTCTCACCTGTCGTCTAACGTTTCAAACATCTCGCAGCGCGCAGCAATTGCGGCGCTAACCGGCCCACAGGATGAAGTTCTCGCAATGCGCGAAGCTTTCGATCGCCGCCGCAAGTTGGCTGTAGCTGAGCTGAACAAGATCGATGGCTGGGTTGCCCCGACTCCGCAGGGTGCCTTCTATGTCTATTCAGATGTGACTGGATTGCTCGGTCGCGAATGGGGCGGCAAGCAGATCAACACTTCGCTCGAGCTATGCGACTACATTTTGGATGCTGCTGAGGTTGCCTTGGTTCCAGGTGAGGCATTCGGCCCATCGGGTTATGTTCGCCTGAGCTATGCGCTTGGCGATGCGCCTTTGCTAGAAGGCATTCAGCGCCTGCAGAAACTATTCGGCTAAGAATTCGAATAAAAAGACCCCGAGTTTTCGGGGACTTTTTTTTGCATTTTTGACACTTAGACAGTGACGAAAAACTTAGCTTAGAAGCCGATCAGGTTCGGTTCAGGCACCAGGGTGATGCCCCACTGGTTGGCAACCCGCTCTTGCACATAGTGGGCAAGTTGAACAATGTCGTTGGCGGTGGCGTTGCCCCTGTTAACGATGGCCAAAGTGTGCTTTGAAGAAATTGCAGCACCTGAGCCGGCCAGGCTGAAACCTTTGTTGATTCCAGACTGCTCGATTAGCCAGGCTGCCGAGAGCTTGACGGTCAAGCCTTCGTCGTCTTGGTCCTCCCATTTTGGAGCATCAAAAGGCAGGCTGCGAGCAAACACATCGGTGACGATTGGGTTCGTGAAGAACGAACCGCAGCTGACTGAGTTCGGGTCATTGGAATCGAGGACCATACCTTTTTGGCTGCGCAGTTTTAGAACCGAAGCGCGCACATCAGACAGCGGCACCTGAGCACCAACCTCAACGCCAAGATCGGCTGCGATCTGAGTTGAATAAAGCGGGCGGCTTAAGCCACCATCGTCAAGTAGTTCAAGCTCAATCCAGGTGACCACGCCAGGGCGATCGCGTTTGATTGCGCTGGTGCGATAGCCAAATTCAAGATCTTTAGCCTCAATCACACCGATTTCTTCGGTGC